>OJAI01000003.1_pt1 | contig 262263 bp, 267 predicted proteins | sample 1588891 | NCBI WGS metagenome assembly OJAI01 (sample SAMN03283255) | human gut metagenome | biome: human-associated habitat; material: feces | host: Homo sapiens | place: USA | collected 2013 | reverse complement strand
GCGTTTTATGACAAATTATTTTTGCTTCTGTGACAATTTAATTTGCCCCTGGACATATAGGGTATTTTCGGCTTCCTCGACCTCATTATACCACATCGGTACATTTTAATTCCAGTATTTTTTTTTGGGCAATTATTTCAACTGACAAACCATCAAATTACAGCCGGCTTCTGCAACACCCAGCTCCGTATCGACGAATCCAAGACGCTGATAAAATCGTGCTGCTCCATCATTCCCGCATGCAACGCTCAAGAACACGAATGAGGCACCAGACTTTCTGGCCATCTCCAGGAATTCTTCCATCGCCGATGTACCGGCGCCTCCGTTTTGGTGTTTTGCATCAATGACCAGTTTATGGATATGCAGGTCCCCTTCTGAATCCGGCACAGCATACAGATAGCCGATGCACTGTCCATCTGCATCAATGGCAAAACACCAAGGATTTCCGGCGGCTTCAAATCTTGCTGCAGATACAGTAAATCGCACATGTTGGAGCTGGTCGTCAGGCAGATGGATTTCCGTCAAGCGTTCGGTTCCATAAAGGGAGATGGGAAACAGATGAACATTCTGGTACATGGCTTTCCTCCTTTCGGTGATGGATGGATACAAAACCAATATAGACACTGTTGTTTGCCATGTCAACGTCGGCAGAGCAAATCGTTCCGCCGGGTCCCCTTAAAACAAAAAGAGCCTGCCCACGCACGAAGCGTAGACAGGCTCTTTTTATGTCCGCAACCGGATTTCACGCCACGGACCTGCCCGGGAAGTCGAGGGGCATTGTTTGCCGGAAGAAAAATGGGAATCTCCGGCGTCCGGTTTGTCACCTTACCCAATTATGCCTGTTGCATAAAACAGTGGCCGGCAAGGGTTGGTGACTCGTTTGGATAACGTCTTACAGTGCGTATGGGTAGGAGTAGCCGGCCATTCGTTCGCTCAATAAGAGCGTGAAGGCCCCGTAGGGCCTGGTGGTGGCTGACGGACTCGAACCGCCGACCCTCTGCTTGTAAGGCAGATGCTCTCCCAGCTGAGCTAAGCCACCATGATAGCGGCAAGACGGGCGAACTTGCCGCAGAATCCGATGCTGTCAGGGCACCGCCGGGACAGCAAAGGAATTTATCTTCAAACTTTGTCAGATATTGCTTTCGCCCAATAAGGGAGTTTGAGAAGGGATTCATCTCCCGATATCTGGCCGAAGACTGTATCGCCTTCGTCCCATAACCTGGAACCGTGAATTCTTCCCCCAAATTCATTTTGCCATGACTGGATGCCATGTAAAGCGGAAGCGTCGATGTTCTGGTACACTTGAGTGAACCAGGATTTGTTCAATGGGGATTTCTGTTTGAAACGCCAGTAGCATTCTCCGCTATACCAAACCTGATTGGGGAGAATTTGGGTTTTATACTGAGCATGGTCTGTCGGTCCCATTTGGACTGTCAGCCTGTTGCAGGCAAGAACCTTGGCGTCTTTGCTGCTGGGCAGGTAATTGGCCAGAAAAGCCCCGGCCAATTCCTGAAATTCTTTGCTGGCTGTTTTACAGCCGAAATATTGCTGATAAAACCCTGAGTCGGGTCTGACTTTGAATGTGATGACTTTATCCATTGTACTGCAGATAGTGCGTCACGCCTTGGGGTCGGTGTTATTGTCGGAGTCGCTGTTGGGGGTATCGAAGTGCATGTTTTCGTTTTTGTTCTGGATGCGTGCATTCAGCTGCTTGTAAGAGCAACCGTCCTGGGGAACGCCCATGTACTGAGCCACCGAGAATCCCAGAATCAAGGTGAACAGCCAGTTCAGCAGAATCAGGCCGACCGTGAACGGGATGCCCTTTCCAAAGGCCGTGGCCAGCTTGTAGTTGGTGATGCAGACGAATGCGAAGGACAGAAACACAAACAGCGAGCTGATAATCGTGCCGGAGAAAAACCAGGTGAAAACAGAGAACACCACCGGGACCAGGAACATCCAGCCGTTGCCCCAGGTGATTTTGCACAGCAGGTAGGAGTTGTAAAACGGGACAAGACTCCCCCACCCCGGCTGGCCGGCTTTTTTGAAGACCTTCCAGTAGCCGATGACCGACAAAATCAGAAGGACCAGAACCACGGCCAGGAAAAACAGGATGACGCCAAAGTACATGCCGAGCATGGTTGCCAGCATCTGCGTGGAATAAGAAGAATACTCCATAATTCACTCCTCTCAATCAATCCGATGAGCAGAAAAAGACCGCTTCTCGGTGTGTTGTCAGACCGGGATGCCTGACAATGGCTTTATGCCGTTTATTAAGAAAGAGCAAAATGAATAGTCAGATGCCGTTGGCTTTGTTTTCGGGAGAAGACGAATCGATATAATCGAGTCCTTTTCTCCAGCAAAACCGCTTGCACCGCCTATAATATTCCTTCTTTTCGCCCGTCAGCTGACAATGCATATCACCCCAACCGGTCCAATGGTCGCAGTGCTCACATTTCTTATTGCTGTTTTTCGAAATATAAATAGGCCGTTTCATCTTGACTCCTTCTCTCTCATATATAAAAAAATTCTGTTTCTTTTCAGAAACAGAATTTTTCGCACCGGTCATTCTTGCAAGGAAGATGCCAGAATAGTGCGGTGCTTTTGCCAACAAAGAGCCTCGAACTCCTGTACTACACGCTGTGGATATGTGTTTGCTCTAACCATCTGAGCTATATTGGCAAATGATACCGGGATTCCTTTGTGGGTCATGAAATTGGGGGTAAGGAAAGTGGGGAAAGAGAATTCGGAATCCCGGTGATACTCCGGCTTTCTGTGCCGGAGTTCCACGCCAAGGCGGCGGACCCTCGGCATGGTGATGGTGGCGGTTACTATCTTCCCCCGTACCGCCAGACGTCGGGTGTAAGAAATATGGAGGTGTTAGCTGAGCATGTCCAACAACCTGTATTTATTATACCACATTGGACAAGCATTTGCAACGGTAACGCTCGTTGCAACCTTTATCTGGAATATAGTACAGGTCAGGTTCCCGGATTCTGTTTCATCGCGGCCAACTCCGCTTCCACATCGGAATCGGCGGGCGCCATACCCATTTTGGCCTTCAGGGCGGCCAGCTCATCATCCACATCCTGACCGCCGCCGGAATACTTGGCGGCCAGAGCGTCGGCTTCGTTGGTGGGCGCTTCGGACAGTTCCATTGCGGCGGTGGACTCATCCAGCTTGGCGCGGATGCTCTCCTCCATCTGGTCGAACTTGGCGATGCTGCTGCCGTGGCCTTTGGAAGTCATGCGAGAAACCGTATCCTGGGCATCGGCCACGGCGGCCATGGCCTGGACATTCTTCAGCCGGCTCTGCAGGGTACTCACATCGTTGGACAGCTTGGTGTACAACTGGCGCATCTTGTCGGCGTTGGCCCGGGCTGCATTGTAGGCAGCCTTGGCGGTTTCGGCTGTCGCCGCAGCCTTGTTTTTCTCGGCGAGAAAGACCCTGGCGTCGTCGTCGTTTCCGGCGGTGACGGCCTTCTGAGCCAGGTTCAGATATTTCTGGACCTGTGCATCGGCTTCATCACAGTTACGCTTGCAGCGTTTCTCTTCGGCGATGATGGAGGCCGTTTCCTTTCTCACCTCGGCCAGGTCCTCCATGGCCTGCCGCAGATACTGCTTGGCCATCTTCTCGGGATTCTCGGCACGGTCCAGCAGGTCGTTGATGTTCGATGCCATGATATCGGCAAAACGGGAGAAAATACCCATTTTCAGTTACCTCCTGATGATTTTGTGTTGGTGTATTTGTTTTCCAGGTCTTGAACTTCCGGGCTTACCCCGACATCACTTGCGTTCAGGTCCATGTTCAGCATACGCTCCATCTGTTCATCTTCCCGCTTCTTCTGTTCCTGCTTTTTCTTGAACACATAGACTCCTGCACAAACGAGAACAATGATAACGAGGGCGCCGGCAAAAATGACCAGAGGGCTGATGGTCTTTGCCATCATCCGGTCAGCGGCCATGGTAAATGCTTTGCCGAACAGTTCGGATTCATCCAGGCTGGAATCATAATAGTAGCGGTCTACATAGTCGAGCAGAATGTTGACTGCTTCATCGTCCACGACCTGTTTTGCCTGGGACCCGGTAATGACCCAGTCCGTATAGTGGCCGTCGGCGTCCTGGAATACCAGCAGAAGATGAGCTTCGTCCTGGAACAGTTCATCATACAAGGACCCGGCAAACTCCTCCATCTGAGAAGAAGACGGGTTGCGTGAACCGTCTACAGTGTCGGTAATGTACAGATACGGCTGTACGCCTGTCTTCTGGTAAAAGTGCTTCATGCCGTTGAGCAGCTGCGTGTCGTTGCCGAACCAGAACAGCGTGTCGGTATAGTATTCGGTTTCCTGAACGGACCCGGCGGGCAATGGCTCGCGGTTTACCGTGGATGCAGTGACCGGTTGGTTTTTGTATGCGGCCGGCATTGCGACAAACGCAAACATGACGATGATGAAGATGATGGTGAATAAGCTGCTGCGTATCGAGCCGCCAAATCTTGCGCCGCCCGAATAGATGTGAACGGAATGATATCCGCCATGATGCGGATGATAATGAAACGATGATGAACCTGAATAGTGGTGCGATATGCCGGAACGGCCGCTGCTGGAAGACCGGCCCATACTGCCGCGTCCTCCACCACCGCCGCCGCCACGGGATGAACCGCCGCCTGCTCCGCTTCTACCCATGAGTGCTCCCCCTTACATCTGTTTGGGTTCTTCCACAGGGGAAATCTCCCGGAGTTTGCCGTAACAGTAGTAGCGGGCAGAGAAACAAATGTTCAGGCGTTTGCTGGAAGGCGAGAGAATGGATACTTCCGGGAGCATCTCCGGAGTGACTCCGGCCGCCCGCAGCACTTCCAGCAAGTCAGAAGGCCCGGTGCCCGAGAATCCGTAGGAAAACTCGTTCGTGATAAGCTGGATGTCACCGGCGGATGCCAGGGAAGGTTTGCCGTCTTTTCTCTCCCCATCAAGGTGCAGAAGGATGGTCAACAGACATGTCTTTGCGCCCTGGGCCATAGGAATGTTCTTGTCATCCTTGACGATGATTTCGGCAATGTTTTCCGGACCGGCCGCCGCCAGCAACGCCAGGATGGTGTTCTTTGTCTGTACAGTGCTGCCGCTGGAAATTTTCAATTCAACCAAACTACTTTCCTCCTTTTCATTGGATTGTCTGCTGCTTGGAAAACCAGTGTTAGCTATTGATTATCTAGCAAGCGTTCTTCTATATTATACCACTCGCATATAGTATCTGCAACGAACAGAAGGTGGGCACCCACGCCTGATTTCCGCCGGGACGCATGAATTCACTGCAGATAAACCGGGTCGGTATACTGGTCTTTCCTGAGTGGATACAAACCGTACCGGCGGAACCAATAGTCTGGTACGGCCGACAGCACCTGATTGCAAGTTGAGCCTTTTTCTGTGATACCGGCGGCGATGCTGAACTTTTTCCATTCTGAAATATGCATTGAAATCATGAATTCGTCTACTATATTCAAATTCTGTGTGATTTTATTCGGCATAAAAAAGAAATGTAGCCAAATCAGGTGTCGTCTTGGTGTAAACTCTTACAAAAAGAAATATATCGCATTGCTACGATAAAATTTGTATAGTTCACGCCAATAGTTTACACTAACTTGGCTACATTTCGCAAAAATGGACCTGACGGGCAGTCGAAGCCCGTGTCCGTCGGCCCTATCTTCATATCATACTTACGTGATAGCTGATTGATTGTCTTTTTGGTCTGAGGACACCTCAATCAGCAAAGGAAATCAGTGGTTGCCCGTGCTTCTTTATATTTGGGAGGGAAGAAACGATGACCTTAACCTCCGGTCTCCGAAGATGCTTTGAGCCGGATACTCGCATATACCGTATCGATAAACCTCATGCACTTACCCAGTACAGGGTGCCCCATAAGGCGGTGGCATCCCCACGTGACATGGCCTTTAGACCTACGTCGAATACCATTGCAGGCCCTTATATGCTCCCATGGTGTTTCCACTGTGGGAGTCTTCTTTACCCAGGACCAAGGTCGCCAGCAAACGGACGTTCACCGGCAGCCCCAGTTATGGATTTCAGGTAAGATTGGGACGGTCCTGGTCGCCGTCCGCTTTGAACAAAACAAAATTTTCTGGTTTGTTGGTAAAATAGTAGTATTCGGTGTTTTCCCGCAAGGGCGGTGTCAGGTAGTTGGGGATAATGGTCCCGTCGCCCTCCACCCGCTCGGTAAAGCCGGCGGCTTGCCAGACAGCCGAAGGAATCCCCGCATTGTAGCAGTCGATATACTCGGCACCGGCATGGCGCACAATGGTGTCGATGGCGCCTCCCAACCGGGGCAGGACGGCATCTTCACCGATGAAATCCACCAGCCGAACCACCGCTGCGCAGCCGGTATCCTGTGCAGTGACCGTGCGGGTGACCAGATAGGCCAGCAGCTTTCCGTTTTCCCGGGCAGCCCACACATCGTAGTGGAAATGCGGGTAGTCGAAATACCGCCGCTGCAGATACCAGGTATCCTTGCGAGGAGTATGTGGCGTGGGTGGCATCCCCAAAGAAATCAGGTCGGCAGCAGATGCTACCTTTTCCAGGCCCAGGTCCTTCCGGACCGATGGTATGGTATGGTGCAGCGGCTTTGCCAACTGGTAGTCCTGGCACTGCCCCAGCCGGTAATAGTGGGGCACCCGCTCGGCTTGCCAGCCCAGGAACCGATAAAGTGTGCAGGTTTTGGGGCGAATGTTGTTGCAGGCCACCACATCTGCATGCAACAGACTCGGCAGCGCGTTCATCAGTTCCAGCCCTACACCGTTGTGTCCTTTGGCGGCCACCCACACGCTTACCCACACATCGGGACAACGGGCAGCGCTGGCCAGTATATAGCCGGCGACACTCAGGTATTCCCCATCCTGCTCGGCCACAGCAAACTGAGGCACGCCGCCCCGGCCTGCATAATAATACTGGTACAGCTCTGGCCGGTTCAGCAAGGGCAAACGCATATCAAAATGCTGGTTGATGAATTCCTGGATGGCTTGGTCTTCTCCCAGGCGGGCCAGCCGGAAAGTGATATCAGACAATGGCTGACCCTCCTGTGACCGGCAGCGTCACGCCAGTGATAAAGCCTGCCTCATCAGACAGCAGGAACGCCATGGCCGGCACTACGTCATCGGGAGTGGCGTTGCGGCCCATGGGGTTGTCGGCGGCGGCTGCCTGTACGATGAGGTCGGGAGTGTCTTTCAAAAAGTTGGTTTCCATCATGCTGGGAGCTACACAGTTGACGGTCACACCGAACTTGGCATATTCCACGGCCAGACTCTTCACCAGTCCGCCGATGGCACTCTTGGCCATCACATAGGCAGCGGTGTTTTTGGGAGGACAGCCGATGGTGTAGCTGGTCTGGATAAACAGTACCCGGCCAAACTTGGCCTTGGCCATGGCCGGCACAACCGTCCGGCAGATGCGCACGGCACTGTGAACCTGCACTTCCAGGTCTTTATCAAAACGGGTCTGGTCAAAGGCTTTGAATCTGGTATTGACCACCGGCAGAGCCGGCAGATGGATAAAGTGTGTGGGAGTGGGAGCAGTGGCCTCCAAAAGCTGAACAAAGGTGTCTACCTTGGCGCGGTCGGACAAGTCCACGTCAAAAGGCCGCACCTGCCCGGGAAACTGCTGGCACAAATCGGCCAGTTTGTCCAGGTCGCCGCAGCCCTGGGCAAGCACCAACGCATCGGGGGCGCTTGCCAGCAACCGAGTGATGAGAGCGCGGCCCACATCGCTGGTGGCGCCGGTAATCAAATAGGTGTATGACATAAGCAACCTCTCTTATTTGGCGAGTCCTGCCTTGATGATGCCACGGGTCACCCGCTGGCCGTTCTGGTTTGTGATAACGGCCTTTATTTCGGCCTCACTTCCGACTTCACTCACATTGACAACCGTGCCGCGCACAGTCAGCGTGTCGCCGATAAAAACCGGTTTGGCAAATTTGCATTCTACGCCATGCAGCAGGCAATGTTCTCCTGGCAGATAAACACCCGCCAGGGTGGAGAAAAAGCTGGCGCCCAGCATGCCGTAGACTACCCGCCCGGGATATCCGCGTCCCTTGGCATAATCAGCATCCATATGGATGGGCGAAACATCCCCCGTGATGGCGCAGAAAGCCTCCATCATCTCAGCGGTAATGGTGACGGTAAACTCTTCGGTTAGGCCCGGTGTCATGTCGGCCAGGGTATAGTGGTTCATCGCAGGCTCCTTTTTTGCAAAAAAAGGCGGCACAGAGCCGCCCATCGGTTACAGGAAAATTGACGCAGAAACGGCGTCAAACCATGCGTGCTACCAAATCCAGCAGGTCGCCCACATTTTTCAGGTCGCGCACATCGGCCAACTTGAACTTGATGTTGAACTTCTTCTCGATGGCGGTCAGCAGGTTGATTTGTTCCAGGCTGTCCCAGTCCTCGATATCGTCGGCACAGGTTTCCCGGGTGATAACCAGGCTGTCATCGTCAAAGTTGTCGCGGAAAATATCCTGCACTGCAGACAAAATATTTTGTTCGGTCATGTTTTATACTCCTTTAATCGTTGGTGTTGCCCATACTATACCATAAAACATTGACTGGCGCAAGAAAAAGGCAACTGGCTCAAAGGCGACTATCCTCTATCCATTGAAATTGGTGCGCCCCTTCCGACTTTAATTCCGGGAGAGAAATGCCCCTCCAGCTCCTTTCTGTAGTGTTCAATGCACTTAGGATAGTCAACATACAGTTCGTGCCGGCATTGTTCGTGAAATGAAAACATACGCGAACAACACCGGCACGGTGTAGCCATACTGGCTATAGTTTGATGGTGGACCTGACGGGCAGTCGAAGCCCGTGTCCGTCGGCCCTATCTTCATATCATACTTACGTGATAGCTGATTGATTGTCTTTTTGTTCTGAGGACGCCTCAACCAGCAAAGGAAATCAGTGGTTGCCCATGCTTCTTTATATTTGGGAGGAAAGAAACGACGACCTTAACCTCCGGTCTCCGAAAATACTTTGAATCGGATACTCGCATATACCGTATCGATAAACCTCATGCACTTACCCGGTACAGGGTGTGCCGTTTTGGCCCTCCGGCGGCAATCAAGCCGCGACGGGGGTAGCGTAACGAGTGTTGTCAGTTACTTGTTTGGTGCCCCATAAGGCGGTGGCATCCCCACGAGATATGTCCTTCAGACCTACGTCGAATCCCTTACAGGCCCATATATAAATCCGGTTGAAACCGAACTTCCCCGGATGGGCTGCCACAGGCAGCACAAAGTTTTTGGTGTTTATCTGATTCCTATGAAGAAGTGTTATATCAAACCCAGAAATTTACAACGACCATAAACCTTGACGCTTGTAAATAATTGAATAAGCATTGACACTGACGATGCCGGTACATTAACAGCCTACCGGAAACCTTTGTTAGAGGTTTATTCAAGAAATTCAGTGAAACTGCAAAAGCAGTATAAACACCCGGAAGAGAGTATCAGCTCTCGATGTCCACGGTCAGAACGGATTCCAGGTTGACCTTGTCCAGAGCCAGCTGGATGTTGGTCAGCTCGGTTTCGACGTTCGTATATGCCTGACTCACGTCGGCGGCCTCAAAGTTGCGGTAGGTATACTCCGGCTGCTTGTTGCCAAACCCACCGCTGTGGCGAACCACAGGCTGCATCTGCTTCATGTTGGCGAGCCGTGCCTTCATGTCGCTGAGCATCTTCATGCGCACGAGCGCGGCATCCACCGTGTAGTCGGTGCCGGGAAGGACCGTCGTCACGTTGAACTGGTTGATGCTGTGCTTCAGCTTCAGGATGTCCCGGTTCAGGGCCTCGATTTTGTCCTGCATGTCTTTGAAATCGTACTGATTGCGCATTTCGCTGACATCTTCGCCCACACAGGCCGTGGTAGTGGAGGTTTCCCGCTCTTCGGCGAGAAGAACACGAATCTGGTCGCTCTTCTGACGGACCAGTTTACTGGCATACGCCGGTGAAATCTGCATTGTTTCTTGCCCCTTTCTCAAATAGAATTGATGTAAATTTGGTGGTTGCGGTTGACATCATACTCGATTTCCTTTTTGGAAACCGGAAGCCGGAAAGCACGGCACACATATTCATAGCAGCGGCCGTTGATGCAGTAGCTGCCATTTTTGACGATGGCGCCAACGTCCATACCATACGCACGGAGGATGCCGGCAGCAACACCGGCGCTGCGGGAAATGCCCTGGTCGGAATGAACAATCACATGGTTCTTCCCTTTTGCCACGTTCTGTTGAACAAAGAGTGCAACGGCCAGTGCATCCCGTGCCGTCATTCCTCTGTCGGTGGCTGTGTCCACAACCTCCAGATGCAATGTCAGTGCATGGATGGGAATTGTTTCCCGGCCGGGAGTGTTGATGGAAATAACAATACACTTGTCGTCCAGCTTCTTGTTGTATTGCTCCATTTCATATCTGGAAAATACATTCAGAATCAACGGCTGTTCTTTTTCCTGGACCGTGAAATAGTCCTGGACAGACTCATACATCTCTTCGATGCGCTCAAGCAAGTCACGAAAATGCTCCTCAAGCGCTGTGAGTTTGATTGCTCCTGTCATGTATTATTGAACACCTTCTGTATTTTATAGGAACATCACAATGTTTGTGATTGATGATTTCAAGAAAAATGGTGACGCTTTTTCCCCGTAAAGTCACCCGCCGGGTTTATTCAACTCCACCACCGTGTTTTTGGGGAACACGGAAACCCTATTCCATACGATGATGACCTTCGGACAAAGCACTTGCCATGTTACGCTTTTCATGCAAAGCATGCATAGGCTTGGCAGGTTTTCTTCCTGTATCTATTTTGCCATCATCGGCAATGGACAAAATGGTGGGCCATCGGGGATTTGAACCCAGGCCCAAGCGCTTATGAGGCGCCAGCTCTGACCAGACTGAGCTAATGGCCCACAAAAAACCGGTACTGGTCTTATACCGGTATTGGCATAGCTGGCACCACGACTTCGGCCCACTTACCCCAGCCCGGACCACCCCCATGGCGGTTGTCCGGGTTCTTGCGGTCTTTGCCCGTCGGCATACGTTCCGCAGTTGGACTACTGGCAGCGGTTACTTTCTTCCCCCGTACCGCCAGTCGCCAGGTGTGATGGTCATATTTAGACACCATTTTTGTGTGCTTTGGGGATGACTCCGTCCCGTGGTGGCAGTTACTTCTTCCCAGGTACTGCCGAGCGCCCAGTATATGTGGTCGGTTGACATACTCCCACAGCTCACGCAGTGGGATTCTTCCCGCTGCGCCGTGAGATTGTGCTTCAACGGGGCCGCTGGCTGACCCAGTCTTACTGCCCCTCCGCAGTGGACGATGCCCCGCCGACATGCCTTCCGTACGCCACATGCCTGCGTTAATGCCGGCGATTCTTTTGGCCAAGCCTAAAGTGCATCCGGCAAAGGACCCGTGGTAGCAGTTATGTCTTCCCCGGTACTGCTAGGCACCCGGTATAATATGGGTAAGCCCTTTACTCCCATCGTTGAACTTCATCTGGGGTTGCGATTTCCCATCTGTTCAACCTTTAAGCTCGTTTGCATTTGTGAATATCCCGGATAGCATCCTCGACATTCCTTTGATGCCAGACAAGCAACGGAAACTCTTGGTCTATTCTTCAGGCCGACCTTTTCAGTAGCCCACCACTGTACAGGAATGTTCCTGTAAACCGCCGCCGTGGTTTTTGAATGGCAGCGGCCGGTCCCTCGCCTTCTCTTATGACGTGCCATGCAGAGGGACTCCGGCAAAAATGGCTATATCGCGTGTCTGTTGCGGCCGATTTTCACGGCAGGGATGCTTTTCCCCATCCATCTGCGAGCAGGACAAATCTGACAGCTCCCTGTCTGTCCGTAATGGTTTCCGGTCCTTGCGCCCTTGTACAACGCTGGCTTCGATGGACTGTTTTGGCCTTCTGAGTGTTTTGCCCCAGTTCTTATCATCTGACGAATCAGACAAAAGACCTGTGTGGTACTCCTTGCGGGAGGCCGACCATGGCAGTTTTTGGATGGAGAGCTACCACAACTCTCTGGGTACGGGAACAGGACTTGAACCTGTGACCTCCGGCTTATGGGGCCGACGAGCTGCCATCTGCTCTATCCCGCATTATATAGTTCTTACGGCTCTGTTTCATAAGACAATCTACCATGTTGGCCAGCCTTTCAGGTAAGCATACTTGCTTCTCTGTCTTGCCTCTGTGATTTCATCATCAGTCATATCAATGTGGAATGCTTTGAGGGTGAATTCGTAGCATCTGATATTGATGCAATAGTCGCTGCAATCCAGAATCTGCCCTTCATCCTTCCCATAAGCCTTCAAAATAGCCGCCGCAGTGCCGGCACTCCGGGAAATGCCCTGGTCGCAATGCACAAAGATACGGTAATTGCCTTTTCCGACTTGGCGTTTCAGGAACTCAACGACTTTGTCGGCATCTGCCATTGCCATCCCGGTTTCGTCTTCTGCATCTGCGAAATCCAAATACAACGTCGGAGCTGAGATATACAGATGCTCAGTCCCGGGCGTATTGATGGAAATGACACAGCTGTGCTTGGGAAGATGTGCTGCCATTTCGGCCATTTTCGGACGGGAAAGGACATTCACAGTGATATCCTGTGGCTCTTTATTCTTATGAAACAGTCTGTCAAAGAACATTGTCATACTCCTGTGAGTGGGACAAACAAAGAAGATTCCGGGCGAACCCATTACTCCCGGCCATACAGCTGTTCAGGTGGCCCACCTGAACAACGGTATCTCAGCAACCCGATATGGCCTACCCGCGAGTGGAAGCCATCCCACCCGCGACGGCGATTTCAACTGGCTGCTACTGGACCTTCCCATGCATGAGCGTCCTGCGGGACTCGAACCCGCCATCTCTACCTCACCGTCAATAAATTGCGGGCGATTTCACCCTCGCCTCATAAAACGGTGATTAAGCGGCTATACCCAAACTTGCCCAAGGACGCATATGTGGCAGACAATTTACACCCGTCTGCCGGGGGCGGGGCTGATAGTAACTATCCTTGGCGCATAAAATGTGCCTGGAATAGTCTCTGCCGAGAAAGAGGTGTGAACTCGGCGGTGGTAATGGTTATTGCCTTCCTCCGTACCATTTGTCACCGGACATCATTGACGCTCAGATTACTGTGTCGTCAATCAGATAAAAAGGTAAATCACACAGACAAGAAAGGCATACGGCACAATAACAAACAAACTGTAGCCAAGAACTTTTGCCGGTTTCATCATGCCGATTTTTGCTCCATCGTGTTTGCAATACAAAGCAATGTAGGCGATAAGAGCCAATACGATAATGACGCCGACAGCAAGCAGTGAGTTATGCATATGCCGTTCCTCCTTCCCCGTGTATTTCGTGGTCGAAGGTGCGGGGCTTGAACCCACGGCCTCCTGCTCCCAAAGCAGGCGCTCTGCCAACTGCGCTAACCCTCGATGTACTTATTCTTCCTCGACCCGGTCGGCCGAAAAATCCAACTTATCCATGATGTCTTCGGCTTCCTCAAACACATACACGATGCCGTCCACATGGATTTCGGTCATGGTATCCGGCAGGTCAATGGGCCGGTGACCTTCTTCATAAACAACGCAAGCGTTGCTGTCCAGAATATCTTTGATTTCCGGCATCTTTTCTTCGGAAAACCAATATTTGATGCCGTTGACTCTGATTCCGTTCATACATCCTCCGTTGTTCTCCGGTTTTTCCGGTGTCTTGCTGATTCCCTTGCAAAATGCAAGGTAATCATCTATTGCTGCTTCAAAATGCTTTTCCAATTCGGTCATGGTCCTGCCGTGAAATGTCACCATATCCGAAATGCCATTGAGCGTTCCACAATACAGGTTGTCTTCTTCGTACCACAGCACGGCGGCAGTGTACCCTTTATATGCTTTCATGATTCACGCTTTCAAATAAGGGGCAATAAAAAGACGAGCGTCTTCTCTGGTCCGTTTGGGTGCATTGACGACGATACAGTTTTTATGCAGTGCCCCAGGTGTTGCTGTCACTACAATCAGCTGATATTGCGGCTCGGACTTGCGCAAGTACCAAGCCGCTTTTCTGTGTGGATATCCTGACCACACAACCGGTGTTATCCACGTTTCACCGGATTTACAACGACTCTGCGACTAAGGGTATCGAACCGGATGTTGTTCTGCCAGTGTGCGTCCTGGTCCCCCGGACAGCGTGTTTTCAGGTCCACGCCACGACTGGTGATGGTTACTACTTCCCCCATACCATCAATCGCTGGGTGTTTGATTGTTATGCCACAAGAAATAAAATGAGGGCGATAAGTGCGCAAATAATACTGACCAAAAAAGCCAGCGGGGCAAGTTTTCTGATAATCAAAATCTTGCTTTCCGTTATTGGGTTTTGGATAAGTGTCAGCAGCAAAATGCCGGGAATCACAGCACATGCAACACAAACGCCCAGAGAGATTGCAGCGGCTATCAGAAACGAGGAAACCATAGGCTTCAACTCCTATATTTCAAGAATAAATGGTGGTAATGGGAGGATTCGAACCTCCGGCCTTTACCTTATCAGGGTACTGCTCCGCCAACTGAGCTACATCACCATGATATCGGCGCCCGGAGGTGCCTGGGCGCCGATTGGCAGGCGCTCCTGCCGCGTTGTTTTAAGCCGAGTGCTACCCGGCATCAGGTCCTCAATACATTGGGCTGTCCTCTTGCTTTTTATTCAGTCTTGTTGGGAACCGAATTACTTCTGCATTGGACTATACCTCCGTCTTGATTTTGACATCCTGGATGCGAATTACTTCTGCATTGGACTGTCCTCCTGTTATTTTTTGCCCATTTGACTGGGCAGTGGTCAGGCAGTCGCTGCGACTTTAGCAACTTCTCAGCCAGTCTCACCTATCCGTTGATGCAGCGCAAGACCATTATCCCGGGACTGATAATGAACTGCAGCAACTTCAAAATGAGGGTTCGGAAGATAATCGTTAGGCGCATCTTCCAGACGCCTGTGGGTGCGGGAACAGGACTTGAACCTGTGACCTCCGGCTTATGGGGCCGACGAGCTGCCATCTGCTCTATCCCGCCATATGGGCGCCGGCGGCGTCTGCCGGCCGGCGCAAGGCGCAGGATTCATGTAGTTTTGATGATGGAATGTGCCTGTTTGGGCTTGTCACGCGCTTTGCACATGGCGCTTCACTCTCCTTTTTATATGTCGTATGGCGTCAGGCACGATGCCTATGGCCGCCGGTCATGCCGCTTACTGCATTTCATTCATCTGAATACCCATACAGGGCTTACCGCGATTGCGATACATTTCGCATCCCATCCTTTCCTAACGATTACCGGTCACTACCCCGGCGGTGCGATTCTACGAAGGACGTAAAATTCGCGTGACCTTTATCCAAGGCGATGGTTGCAGCAGCGCAATTCATAGTAAAGTGTGGCCCTTTGGTCGCGTACCAAAGGTGCTGGTCACTCTCCATGTCAGGTAAAACCGGTGTCCCTGAACATTGCCCTCTGCTGCGTGGTGGACGGTGCGGGACTCGAACCCGCGACCCCCTGCTTGCAAAGCAGGTGCTCTCCCAACTGAGCTAATCGCCCATACATGACGGTAAGAATTGGCGAAACGGCACCACTGCCCCACTCTCTTTTTATAACTCTCGTTTCGACAGACTCTGGTGAATTGCTGAACCTGTTTTAGGCTTTGTAAACCGTCCGGATGCCGAGTTATTCGGCTTTCAGATTGAATTTGCCACCGAAGAACGGGACCTTCGGCATCTTGCCGCGCATCAGTTCCATGGCTGCCATAATGCCGATAATGAATACGGCAATTCCGACAACGCTGGTAATGACGCTGACGACCTGGGAAACAATGCTGGTCAACTCGGCGATGCCGACAATGCGCAGCAACGTCGTGATGATGCTGAAGATGCTGGACAGAATTCCCTCACAAAGTGCCAGCGACAAGGCTTCCATGGCCAGGGCCTGTTCCGACTCGGCACTTTTCAGGAAAATGATGGCACACAGGCAAATTGCGGTGACGGTTGTGCTCCCAATGGAAGCTGCCGCGAAAGCTGCCGCCAGCAAATACCGCTGTTTGTTTTCCATGTATTACCCTCCTCTCGTATTTGATTATTCGCCGGGTTAGTTCCCCATAGCCTTTTTGATAAGGTCGATTTTGCCAACCACGGGCAGCCGCATAACCTTTCCGTTGTAAGCACGAAGCATCCCGATGACGGTTACGACAAGCAGAATGACGTTCACAATCGTGAAGGCAATTTTCAGCGGTCCGTAAAGACCCGGCAGATACAAATACGAAACGATGGTGCGAAGAAGGTTCAGTACCACGAAGGCAATCAGCATCCACAGCCCCTGAATACCACAGGCCCGGTTCATTTCATTTTCGTCTTCATTATCGGGGTGGACCAGATACGGGACGAAGAAAAGAACGGGACAATAGCCCATACAGGCCACGGGATTGGTCTTTGTCGCCTTCTTGGATTCTTCCTTCTCTTCAGAGGCAGGCTCTGCTTCGGCGTTGGGAGCGGCATTGGTTTCCGGTTTATCCATGTCCGACTCTCCTTTCTACTTTAGATGTGTGTGTGTATCAACTGGTGGACGATGCAGGACTCGAACCTGCGACCTCCTGCCTGCTCCCTAAGCAGGTGCTCTGCCAACTGAGCTAATCGGCCATGTAAGCAAGCCTAGACAGTGTGCGTCAGATTAAGATGTGAAAGATTTCCACATCGGCTTGCTGGTTCTGTACTGAAGCCGCCCAGTACAGCTTGCCCCACACATCATGGTAACAAGTTTTCCTCTCCACCGTGGATGTGACAACGGTGGGAAGCATCCTCACTGCGTTATGCGGAAAATGCATCGCCGGATATTGGACTATGCGGCATCGTGGCGCCTCGAACGGGAATCGAACCCGTAACTTCCAGCGTGATAGGCTGGTGCTCTAACCTGATTGAACTATCGAAGCACATATAGGGGAAATCGCTGTGTGTTGGCGATTTGTGCGAATCCAATCCCCGTTCGCACCAAACCATATTGGTGTTGTGGTCTGCACCATTCAATGCATCGCTTTTCCGGTATGCGGAAACGTACATGGCCAAATGGGTGGCCAGTTCTTCCTGTACTGCCTCTTGCCCGTCAGGAATCATCGGGACCGAAAAGGAGCAGCTCTTGCCTCCGGGTGTCGCAGGTCCTGGGGAGGCCCGTCCGGCTTGTACTTCGCCGCTGCAGGGTTCTGGCTGCCAGAATGGGACTCGAACCCATGGCCCACGGATTAACAGTCCGTTGCTCTACCGACTGAGCTACCTGGCAATATCAAAGTCGGACGGGGTCCGACTGTTATCGAAAATCAGCTGTTGTCCGGGCGCAGGAAACTCATTGTTTTCACAATCAGTTCCTTCGCGGATTCCGGGTACAGATACTGGCAAAACTCCTTCTCGATGGTATCGATGTTTTTTGCCAGCTTTGCGGGAATGAACAGACCCAGTTCATGGCCATCCGGGTCCGTGTTGTTGCCGACGAAACAGGTACACCCATCAAAGGCCGGGTCTTCGTCCATGATTTCAGCCTGCCGGTAAAGCAGCTGGAAGGCCACATCCATCAGAATGGTTTCCTGGGCGCATGTCAGGTCCTTGATACCGTGGTCGTTGCAGATATCGATGTAATAGGACTTGTCGTACAAGGCCGCCAGGAACATCCCATGAAAACCATTGTACGTCACGACATGCCGCATGCACTCCCCGGCTTCCGTCTGATAGGCTTCATAAAGCTGACGGATGGCCGGCGGCAGCTCTTCAGGGTGATGGACGATGTAGCGTTTTCCATCACCGGGTATGCGAATGTCGCCGGCAGAGCTGCACCAGTAGAAAAGTCCATGCTGGGCAAAGATTTCGTTCATAGACTGGACCATGTTTCTTTTCCTCTTCTCTGCGTGTCAATGATTATCGTTATGGCAGATAGCGTTTGGCCGATAGAACATCGTTCTCGCCGCTCACCGCGTGAAGGTAGCTATCCTGGAACGGCTAACAGGCTTTTACCCGCCTGTTATGGGTGTTCGGCAGCCGCTTGCACCATACCGAACGAAAAACTCTGCGGCTTGCCCACTGACTGGAAAAATACCTGTGCAGAAACAGGCTCCCCGGCAGTCAGATGGATTCTCATGGCTTGATGGATGTCTGGAAGGACATGTAAGGAAGTTCCGGGGATTTGTAGACCCGCGCAATACGGGGTGCCCAGGTGGAGTGGTAAGAGAAAACCGCTCGCCTGGAAGTGGCGACCGTGGTAGGATTCGAACCCACGAGCCTTGGAGACTAATGGTTTTCAAGACCACCACCATCAACCTCTCGGTCACACGGTCATATAAAACATTTCCAAACACGAGGTAAGGAAATGAGTGGAGCACCCGACAGGAATTGAACCTGCAACCCGCGGTTTACAATACCGCCGCTCTGCCAGTTGAGCTACAAGTGCAAATAAAAATGCCGCAACCGCTTACGCTTCTCGGCCGGAGAAGTCTCTCCGATTTATAAAGCGGTTTTACCCGATTCCCATAAATCAAAACCCAAGATAAAGGTCGCTGCCCGAGAATCGAATATTCGAAGTCTAGTTTTAGGAGTGGGCAACATTTTACACAGCTCAAAACGCTGCATTGGAGCTGGTAGTGAGAGTCGAACTCACGACCTACTGATTACGAATCAGTCACTCTGCCAACTGAGCTATGCCAGCATGTTGCTCCCCTGTTTTGCCAGGGGAGCGGTGCGGAATGTGAGGAGGCGTAAAATGGACGGGACTCGTAGCGGGCTTCCTCGCTACTTTTATATTATACCACATTTGCAAAGATTCTGCAACGCATAGAAGCCCTTTCTTTTCTTTTTAGTAAGAAATAAGATTGTCCATTACCATAACAGCCAATGTCTGTTGAGCTACAAATCCCTTGCCATAGGTGGAGATGGCCGAGTCGGCATCTCCGACAAAGTATTTCTGAATGTCTGCGTCAGTCACTTTGATGTTTTGGTCTTCGGCGATTGCCTGAATGATGAAGCAATACTGGACATCCTGCTGGATGTATTCAGCTCCGTCTTCCAGGTAGGCATCAATACTGTCATATCCGCCAGTGGCGAGAAAATCCTCTATAGACATACCGTTTTGGGCTGCCTTGTTATTGACATAGATGGTTTCCAACTGCCGCTCTTGGTCAAAGATGGATTCCGGAATATCCTTGATGATTTTGGAGTTGGTCATCAGATAATCGGCCAGATATGTGGATGCGCCTTTATACTGCTCGTATTCCTTGAAATACTGGCGAGCTTTTTCGACTGTATCGATTTGGCTGCCATCATTCAGTGTATAATTGCCGGCAAAGGCGTTGAGGGCGTCGCTGTCGGTCATGTTATAAACAGAGATAGACTGCAGAGTCGTTTTGAACACTGCGGTCTGATTGGACAGGTCGATGGTATTGCCGTTGGCATCCTGCGTCTGTCCGTAGTTATCCGGGAATGTAACGGTGATATCGAACGTATCGCCGATATTGTGGCCAAGAATCTGGTCTTCAAAGCCGGCAATCATGGTATTGCTGCCGACTTCAAGGCTGTATCCGGTGGCAGAACCGCCCTGGAATTCAACGCCATTGATGGTGCCGACAAAATCAATAACGACAACATCGCCTTCCTGGACCGCCCGGTCCGTTACCGGTTGTGTCAGATTGAGGTTGGCCATCATATCGTGCATATCGCTGTCGATGGTTTCATCCGACACGGTAGTGTATTCTTCCGGGATGGTGAGGTCCTCATAACCATCCGGCAGCTGGATGTAGTCCAGGGCGCGGATGCCGGTGTAAAAGCCGGTGTCATCCAATGCGGCACTGTAGGCCGTTTCATCCGTAGCCGTTTCGTTTGTTGCGGTTTCATGGGTCGCTGCAGTTTCAGCAGTAGATTCTTTTGCTCCACCTTTGGTGCAGCCTGCCAGAGAAATTCCCATTGTGGCGCACAGCAGCAGCGCCAGCAGTTTGTATTTCATATTCATTCGAATTCGACACAAGATGGCCAGAAACATTTTCCGGCACACTATGTGTCTTCAACTCCTTTCTGTTATGTCTTTGCTATACATGCAAGCAACGGGTCTATTGATTTGGATGGCGACTTTCACTTCCTTTCTCAGATTGTTGTAATAATTCACTTGTAGCCTTCTCTTTTTTGGAGTCGGATGTGATGTGATAAATTTTCAGAAAATGATTTTTCTGGTAGGAGCTTTCAATTTCTTTCAATGGAACAATATAACCAAGCCCGTAATAATATGAGCCATACGGTTTATCTTCACTTACCAGGTTTTTGGCGCCACGGATGGGAAATGGAATCGCTTTTCTTCTTTTTTTGAAGTTGCACTGCAGACTCATGCTGTCTACCCACGCAGCAAAATAGGGCAAATCGAACATGTAGATTTTCTGAAATGCCGAGTAATAATAGAAAATGTAATCGGCCTGGGACCTGTACAACCATCCCAGTTTTGCATACCGAGTGATGATTTTTCTTCTGTCATTGTCGTCAACGACATAGGTTGGAACGGCATACTCGGCAAACAGGTTTCCGGTTTTTGTAAAGTCCCCTTTTACTTCATAAGTGCGTCTTGTTCCGTCAGGCAGGATGCATATAAAATCCACATCCACGTCCTGGTAATGGATGTTTTTCCGAACATCTATGAAATCGCGGATAATACCTTTTGCTTTCCATCGCAAAGCAAAGCGGATAAACCATTCTTCGGCTTCCTTGGAAACCTCATATTGTTCATCGAAAACATATACCTTTCCCGGTTGTTCTTCTTCGATTTCATCTATGGGTATCGAACTGACAACGGCAAAACCGGGCTGCAGTACAGAGAAGAAAGAGTAGAATCCATTTTCGACAGATGGTACAGGTGGAGCAACATCATCCGTCACATTTTTACTTGCCACGGCCCAACCTCCTTTCGCTCTTAACCACAGCAGACCAGTGCAACATCCTGCCAGTTGCTTTTACATGTATAGAGCACAAGTCCCCCATATCTTCCATCCACAACAGAGCCATCCTGGAAGAGAAGCTGGGTTGCTGTATTGGTGCCGGAACCGCTCCAAGTAACCGAGTAGCTGGAGGTTGACCCGTCCGGATTGTCAATGTAAACCCTGGTTCCGACTGCCATATTTCTTACAGCACTGAAACCATTCTGGTTCCAGTGGTCGCCAATTACCATAACCCCATTAAACGGGAAATAAGCGGCACTATTTACGGCATCTACTGTGCTTTGGGATTGGCTGGTATACAACGGAATAGAGATGTTGTATTGGGGAATTCTCAGCCGTCCGGCAGCTCCCGCCGGAACACCTTGCCACGTTTGTTCGGAGACCTGTCGCTGCTGTTCCTCCCATTCTCTTTGTTGTGCCTCATATTCCTCAGTCTTCTGTTTTATTTCTTCTTCAACGGCGTTTGCCTGAAAAGCTACCTGGACATAATTATCCAGTAGGTTCCAATACGTATCTTGTACTGCTTTTGACGAATGCTTTGTCTGCTGTTCCAGGGCAAAAAGTTTATTTTGGGATAAAATCAGGGCTTTTTCCCTGTCCACATAACAAAGCAAGTCTTCCAGGCTTTCAATGCTGGTTGTAGCGTTTTTGATTTGTGCATACTGTTCCGTGGCGAAATGGTTTGCTTTTGAAATAGCAATAAAATTTGCCAAAGCCGATTCAGCATCAGCTTTGGCAGTGTCTTTGCTATTCTGGAGTTCCTCCAGAATATCGTCGTATTGGTCGTAGTCTATCGTTGTAAGGTCGATATTCGGCATCGGTACAGATTTTGTACGTCTGTTTCCTTCCCGAATATCCGGCCGGTCAATTTCTGTCAGTGCTTCAATCTTAGTGGTGAGTTTATAGCGTGTCAGTTCTTTATTGATATGGTTTTTTGCCGGATAAAAGCCGACAACGGCAATGCAGAGAATACCTGCCAGACATGCACCAATAACGTTCAGCACTTTCTTCATGGCCTTTTCCTCACACCAATGCAGAAAGCACTTCATAAAGTGCATTGTTATCCATCCGGAAGCCAACGATGTAAGGCGGCGCCGGGTGTTTCCTGGATAAGACCGGGTGGTTGGCCTTCCGGTGCTCCTCCAGGAACTCCTGCTGCCACCTTTCGCCATCTTCCATCGTATCGGAAAAACCAATGACAGGACGGTTCATTGCGCGTGCTTCCAAAGCCAGACGGGCCGTGAGCTTCGTAGAGATTGCGGCGGTAAAAGGCCCGTCACACACAACGATATCCTCATAGATAGGCTTGGCCGTATACCCATCTTCGGTCTTTTTCAATTCACGTACTGCCGTATAGCCGAGATTGTACGGGTACTGGTCTTGCGGCATCATATGTCCCATGCGGAAAAACGACTGGATTTCCGCCAATTCCGGATTGTCCGGACCCACGAGGACAATGGTTTTGTGACCATCTTCCCAAAGCTGGGGAAGCACGTGCTCGGCGAGATACCGGGCCTCCTGGGAGTTGGCAACGGCAAACACATAGCTGGTTTGTTTCATGGGCGTGGGTTACTCCTTGATGATGTAGTAGAAGCGCATGGGCGTCGGAACCCCGGCGTTGTTGATGTTGAGGTTTTCGCTGTATTTGAACTGGAGGCTTTCAAGGAAGTTTTCCGCCGCCTTGGTATCAGTCATGGCAGGAGATGCCATATACTTGCTGACAATCGGCACATAGGTAAGAGGCACGATGGCCGTGACATAGTCGGTGCGGATGGTGTGCAGCAGATAGTCCACAATGGACGTAGCCACACGATTCCGGCGGTACTCCTGCGTCACTTCGATGCTCTCAATGACCAGGACAGAAGCGGTGGCCTTGTCATAGCGGGAAATGGCCAGACGCTGCCGGTTCAGCTGCATCGATGCGTAGCAGCTCCCGGCATCCCGGGCACTTTCAAAGTTCATCGTTTTCATCAGTCCGACGTTCTGGGCATATACCTGAATGACATATGCCTTGGCGATGGCCACCACATCCGTCCGGGTTTTGCCGAAGACTTTGATGGTCACATCATCACATGCCTGCTCGTTATCGGCGAGTTTCTTGACCGCGCCGGTGTCCTGTACCAGATGGCCGGTATAGTCCCGGAAGACCCGGCGGATGGTTGCTTCCATGGTAAACTTATGCTGATAGTCCTTGCTGTAAAAGGACCCACTGATTCTTTTCACGATAATTTTCCTTTCACTTTGTGTTGGTTGTTGCGGTTTCATCATTCAGGCATCTTTCAGCCAAATCCAGCAGACTGGTCAAATGATATTTGAGCATAAAAAATTGGTTGGAATCTTGGGGGTATTTAACCATGGCCTTTTCCAGCAAAGGCATGATGAAGCGATGGGTTTCGCTGATGTATTTGTTCATCCGCTCTGTGGTAAAGGGGCCGGCCATCGTAGACACGTTATTGCAGCGGTCCACGAGTTTCACCGTTGTGGCGGCACGACTCTCGGAAATCGCATTGTAATACCGGACTTTTGCAGACTCTTTGCTTTCCCCGGGCATGACTTCGAATGTCAGCAAACAGATAACCGTTTTGACGGCGTTGTTGACCGGCAATTCACTAACAGTGCGCCCACAATCCTCACAGACATCATGCAGCAGCGCCGAGGCCAAAAGGATATCCAGATACTCCTTGTCTTTCTTATCGCTCAGAGCGCAGATGTGGCATGCCAACATCAACGGATGCAGGATGTAAGGCTCTCCACTGGCTCGGCATTGACTCTGGTGCTGTTCTCTGGCATAAGGAAGGGCCAGCAATGTTTGAGGCAATTCTGCTACCGACGCTGCGCCGCGCAAAAAGGCATACAGCTTTTTGTCATCATACTTCATAAACTCCTCCTTACGCACTGAACGCATTCTGCGTAAAAGGCACAGAGAAGTGGGATTCACTCCACACGGAACTTCTTCTTTTCCCCGGTGAAGATAACCACCATAGTCGGACGCATAGAACCATCGCGGGATTTCCCCGACTCCGTATTTCCATCGACCCAGGACGGAACGACCGGATTCGTGAACTTCACACGTTCCGGCAGAAAACGGATGATGACACCGGGCTGATGATAGATGTAGTTCTTGAACCAGGCGCAGTCGGTAGATACCGGCAGCAGCATCACGACCAGCGTATCCTTTTTGCGCGCTTCATCAGAGGCTTTGTGGACCCACTGATAAAACGACTTCGTACCGCTCGGCGGGTTGCAGAAAACTCGCTCACCCTTCCAGCTCTGCTTCAGGCCGTCCTGCTGAGGGCTGAAGAACTTGGTGCATTTGGCGTTGAACGGCTGGGCACAGGCATCCAGGGTGAAATGGAATTCATCGTTGAGCTTGTTGAACAGGTCCTGCGGTGTAGACCACTCCGCAGTAAGGGCGCGGTTGTTCCGCGTACTATTTGATTTGATAACAGAATTCATATTGATACCTCTCTGCGTGTACTTTTATTGACGAATATATTATACCACATTTAATAAGTATCTGCAATGCAAAAGGCGGGTGGGAAATAAAAGACAAGCTGCCGGTGCGATATACACCGGCAGCTTGAATATCATGTATGGGATATGGGTCTTGCCATTTTTCCGACCATAACCGGTGCAGCTTTTAAGCTGGCGACAATCTTCTCATAATGAGAAATCGAACTGCGCTTTAGCTGCATGGCACATTTCGGACAACAGCAAATATGGGTGGAAGAAACCCCTTTTTCGTCCAGAACCGTTACTGTCCAGATTTTTTGTCCCGGAATGATAATGGAACGGCATTTCTTATTTCCACATCGAATGTGATGTATTTCTTTTATCATTATGCCAACTGTATTATTGGACAAGATAATCACCTTCTTTTGGTTTGGGTGTTGGCACAGGCAAGATGATTTATTACAAACGGACTTTTTTCGAAATAAAGCCGTGGTGTTTGCGGATAAATCCCCCACCGGTTTTGGGTAAAGGGTTTTATATGACCATTGGTGAATTTGAGTTTTTCCCTTTTCTTTTGCACAGCAAAAAGACCGTAGCGGTTTTGCATGGGAAGGGATTCCCAGGGAGTTGCGTTGGTTTGAAGAATTTTGAGAAGCTGTGGTATTTGTTTCCCCTGGATTTTTTGGGAGTCCATTCCAGCTAGTGTTATAGCAGCCAATGTTACCGATTTGCGGATACACTCATTTTGCCGCCACAGAAAATAGTCGTCTACAGATTTCAGCGGAAGATTGAAGGCGGTGACTGTAAAATAGAATTTCTGAATTGTCGTTTCGTCACAGTGTTTTTTGTCGGCTTTATTGGCGCATTGCGCCAGTTCTTTGTAAAAAGTCAGTGTTGCCAAGCCGGCAACACTACTTGTGATTTTCTCTGTATCGCCATCGAACCATACGCCTTTTCCATCCTGCCGGAACAACAAGAAAGAAATCTCATTGCCGAACGTATACCCAAGGCAACAATCCTGGATGTGGTGACACAAAGCCAGCATTGTATTCTTCATGGCTTTTTGGTGTATTGTTTCAGGTGGCTGTGTAATATTTTTATCGGCTTGAGGAAACGGGCGCCCGTTTACGCGAACAATAATGGGCATTTCATTTGTGAGAAATGTTCTGGATGCCATTTCCATGTCCTTCATGGCTTTCGCCAATTCATGTGAAGCCTGATTCATTGAACAGTTCCTTATCTTGCCTTGAGGACGAAATGGATATCACCATCGTCTGCAATAACAAGGTGCATGGGTTTGATGTAAGTATTGTAAAACTGTTCGCGTTCAGTTTTGCTCATGCTGGTACGGGTGCTCTGCAGAGCAGACTCAAGAATATCGTTGATGTTGATTTGGCAGGCACCAAGACTCTGGTACATCGCCTTGAGAATGGCCTTGGTCTTCATGCCGGATGTTTCTGCAGAATAGAAATCATCAATGTAGCAGTAGAAAATCGAGTTCTTTTCCAGCTGTTCCTTGATATGAGTGCCGCTTTTATCCCGTTCCATGAGGACCAGGAACCGGGCGTCAGGCAGCGACCGGATGAGTGCCCAGAAATCGGAGTCGCTGGAAACCAGAATGAAGGAATCCACCTGGTTCTGGAAAAACTCTTTGCAGGCGCCGGCCGTGAGCGTAACATCCGTCAGCGACTTGTGCTCATTGATACGCTCGATAACATGATGTTCCACCGTAATGGTGATGAACTCATTGAGCAGCTCCCAGCCGGATGCGGCATGCACATCATCGTACAGGATAATCTTGCTGATTTTGCCGAGTTGACTCTCATTCAACCCGCGCAGGGTAGCATACAGCTTATACGGGTCACTGTTTTCACAGTCTACGATAAGTACGGTCTTTTTGCTGCTGTCCAGATAGCTATGGATATTGCCTTTCGTGGATTCGGACACATCGACCAGTTTGCTCATGTCCCCAAAATAGTCCTGGTGCCACTCATACAGGTTGGTGACAAATTTCCGGTCGTTATAAAGAATATTGCCGCAGTCGGTCGGCTGCCAGTTCATGTAGCACTGATACGGATAAAAGCGCTTGTTTTGATAGAGCAGTTCTGCGGCGGCCTTGATACCCTTTTCCGTCATGCCGTCCGGCATAACAAAAAGTTCGCGGATATACTTCCAGTTCAGCCAAATCGGAAAGAGATTTTTACAGTTGTTGATACGGTCCGAAATCAGGCTGTTGATATCCGCGATGTATTCGTTTACGGTGTGCCGGTTTCCCTTGATAATGGAAATGCCATCATCGGAAAGCTGGCGCAGCACATCCCGAGGCACTTCCTTGATACTGCTCAGGCCCTTATTTTCCCGCACCATCTGATTGGTAATCGTCATATACCGCTGCTGCAAAACATTGCGCAGCCGGCAAAGATTCCGAATGATGCGGGCAGGTTTCTGTACATTCAGTTCATTGAAAATACTGCGCTGCGGAGCTTCGTGCGGGTTGTCGAAAATACGCTCCGGGACACCGAGCAGGTAAGCCATGACAGAAACCACATTGAACTTATCGCTCTTATGGTCGCTGCCAAGGTTTTCCTGAACCGGCGCCGGCTCCGCATTGGTATCGTTCTCCTGCAGCAAAACACGCAAATCATACAATCCAGGCATTAAATCTTAGTCCCCTTTCTTCAATTCATCATGGCGAGGTTGCGCTCGTTCAGTTCCACGAGCAAATCTTCAATAGCGCCGATATCCGGCAGATACGGCAAATCCGTGTATTCTCCGGCATGGGTCAGCCGGTCCTGATAGCTGTCTGCCAACTCGAAAAATTCTTTGGTATAGTGGCCGGAATCATCCATGTATTTTCCGCTTCTGATATCCATGAGCAGCGGGATGTCTTCCTGGCGGTACGTTTTGATTTCGCCCTTTTCCAGGATATCCAGGCCAGTCAGGTACAGGCGGACAAGGTGCATGGCATGCTTGTTGAGCCGCTCCCTGGACTGGTTATAAGCATACTCATTCCGCTTGCCCAGAGAGTCATAGCTCTTTTTGATTGCGGCAAATTCGTTCAGGTATGCCTTCGCCTTTTCCACCGGGATAACGGCATCATAGTCACCGGCTTCAGACGGATTGACACGGAAAGACAATTCAGGAACGCCATCCTTGCTTTCATCCAGGCACAGAATGAAGAAATCGTGAGGAATATCGTATTCTTCCTCAAACAGCTTCATACTGGCCTGACAAGAAGCCAGAATGTCCTTTGCCTTTTCTTCCGGGGCAGTCTCGGAGTCCAGCGTCAGTCTGAGCCGGTCCAGCTGCGTTTTGGCGTAGACCCCAAACGTATTGATGGCCCGGCGGCTCAGAAACACATTTTTGTTTTTCAGCAGCAGCGCACCGGTTTCCGAAACATGGGCATAGTCTTCCTGCGGGCAGCCGAGAATTTCGAGGGCGTTGGGGTTGCAGTTGATGGCCAGTTGGAAGAATTTTTTCATGCTATAAATGGTTGTGTCGATTTCCGGGTTGCGATACTGGTCGAACTTCGACATGCCCAGCAGCTCTTTTTTCCCGTTCGCGGTGATACCACGCACATCCACATCGGAGCCTTCCTGGCTTGTGCCATATGCGATGCTGCCGCCAAACGTCAGCAGCATGATATGGTTTCCCAGGTGCGGGTCTGTCTGGAGCACTTTATACGGTTCTTCTTTAAGAATTTTGGGTAACGAAATTTTCAATATTATCCCCTCCTATTCGGTCACTTCGACGCTTTCGTCTTTCAACTCACGCCCCCGTGCGGGGGCAACCAGAATTCCATCGACCATCTGGTTCAATTTGAATTTCAACTCACACTCTATATAGAGTGGCAGCCAATATTATTTGAAATAATAGTTTTTCTTTTTTCTTTCAACTCACGCCCCTCGTATAAGAGGTGAAGCGGCAGTATCTTTCGGATTCTTTTTGACTCACATTCCCATATGTGGGGTGACCCATTGGTGTGTCGTCCAATAGACCCATGTTATTTTAACTCACACCCCTCGCATGAGGGGCGACGCGTGGACCTTCACGATGTGGCATGGGTGGAACTATTTCAACTCACGCCCCTGCATGAGGGGCGACCAAATTATCGGGGTATTACAGCAACTTACATGTCTTTTTTAACTCACGCCCCTCGCATGAAGGGTAACCCGCGAACTGCGGGATAAAATCGCCCTGGCGATGATTTCAACTCACGCCCCTCGCATAAGGGACGACTATTTGGCGGTTGATACACGAAACTTTCAACTCACATCCCTCGCATGAGGGGCGATATCTCCTTTCTGTAAAAAATGTATGTCGATATTTTAACTCACACCCCTCGCATGAGGGGCGACATGGTCTGGAATAGGCACACCACCAAATTTTAACTCACATCCCCGTATGAGGGGCGACCCTAAACAGCGTGACACTAAACCGCCCCATTGAAATTTCATCTCACGCCCCTCGCATGAGGGGCGACTGCACAACGTTTTCTGCGCCATAGCGATTTTCGTTTCAACTCACGCCCCTCCCATGAGGGGCGACAAGGTAGGAACAAAACATGCAAACGACAAATCAAAATTTTAACTCACGCCCCTCGCATGAGGGGCGACGCCTCGGCGGGCCAGAAGTCGCAACGCCCAAAAGATTTCAACTCACGTCCCTCACATGAGGAGCGACAGCTTACGATGGGGATGCGAAGCGCTATACTGACATTTTAACTCACGCCCCTCGCATGAGGGGCGACGTGGGCTGCGTCAGTTCCAGTAAAACGTGGTAAAATTTCAACTCACGCCCCTCACATGATGAGCGACAGCAAAGATTATCAAATTGTGTTTGCTTCAGCTTCGCACCTACTCAAGTATGCGAACAAGTCAACGGGGTCATTCTTGCACTGCTCCGTGATAACTGCATCCAAAAGGCTATTGAGCAGCTTGCCCATCTGCGGTCCCGGTTTGTACCCGGCGGCAATCAGGTCGTGGCCATTGATGGCCAAATCCTTGAGCGAAAAGGCGCTCTCTTCATCCAGGACTTGCTGCAGCACAGCGGCAAAGGGAACCGTCTTGTTCTCGAATTTGGTCCATGCATCCGCCGTATGTGCCCGGTTATCGCATTCCCGGAGCTTCAGCAGCCGATGCAGCTGGTCCACACCGAACTTATTGAGCATCCGCCGAGCACAGGGCTTGGTGGGAGTGAATTCCACATCGTGAGCACGAATCAGGGACACTACGGTGTCGATGAAGGAATTGCTGTACCGGAACCTGCGCAGCACCTCTTCGGCCTTTTGTGCGCTGATTTCGGCATGGCCATAAAAATGGTCATAGCCGTTTTCATCGGTGGTTTTGCTTTCCGGCTTGCCGATATCATGCAGCAGCAATGCCATACGGACATATCCATCTGCCCATTCATCCGGGAACCGATGATGGCATTCTGCGTTGACCAATGCCATCATGGTGTGACTGTAAACATCCAGATAATGATAGCGGTTGTTTTGCTCACATCCATAGCAGGCATCCAGCTCCGGGCAGATATAACGGATAACGGCACCATTGTCCGTCTGTAAGGCCAGGGCCGCACAGGGGGCCGTTACCGTCTTGTACAGTTCGCTGCCGATACGTTCCTTGGAGATATTCTGGAGCTTGTCCAGATGCCGGCTCATAGCTTTCTTCGTATCGGCTTCAATCGAAAAGCCGAGTGTGGCCGAGAACCGTATCGCTCGCAGAATCCGCAGTGCGTCTTCCGTGAATCGGTCATCGGGGTTTCCAACGGCACGAATCAGCTGACCCTGGCAATCCCGGCAACCTCCGAACGGGTCCACCAATCCCCTATTTTCGTTGTATGCCATGGCATTGATGGTAAAATCCCGGCGGGCCAGGTCTTCCTCAATCGTGTTGAGAAACACCACGGTATCGGGATGCCGGCCGTCTGTATATTCCCCATCGGCCCGGAAGGTGGTAACCTCATACAGGTCACCATCTTTCTTTACCGTGACTGTTCCATGCTGCAGGCCGGTGGAAATGGTGTTTTCTTCTCCAAACACTGCAATGACTTCCTGCGGGGTTGCATTGGTGCTGATGTCCCAGTCATGGACCGGCCGGTCCAAGATGCTGTCGCGGATGCATCCGCCCACGACATAAGCCTCATACCCTGCCTTTTGCAGAGTATGCAGCAAAGAAGCCGCCGCAGCGGGAATCTGAATAGTGTAAGTCATTGTATTACTGAACTCCTGTCGCTATCGTCTTGATACGCCTGCGAACAGCGGCCGACACCTCGATTTCGGTATAGGCGCATTTCTCGCTGTCAAAGTGCAGGAACCGGATGGGATATTTCCGATTGGAAAGCCCCTCTTCGTAGCACTCAATACAAGCGTATGGGTAATTTTTATTGAAGCACCGGGCCATATCGCCCTTTAGGGATGCTTCGGCTTTGTCTTTGGAAAAGTAGAATCCTTTGGTGAGGATATCGCCCAGTTCAATGTCCCCGGGGCGACCATTGCGGTTTTTGGGTTGTTCCAGTTTTTCAAGATAGGAAACAACAAATACCTCTTTTGCCGGTATTCGGATTTCATTGTTGGGGGCAATGTTTTGCTTTTTCAGCAACTCAATCGTAGCAGCATCCGGGTCATGGTGATACCATCCATATCCCCAGCACAGCAGTTGTTCCGGCATGTCCTGGCGCCGCACACTGATTTCTTTGCCGCAGCATTTGCACCGGAACGTAACATGGCCGGCGCTCAACACTACAATGTTGTAAATGTGGTCACAAGAATGGCGCTGCCAGGATTGTTTGATAATGGTCTTGAGAAACACAAAAAGACCCATGGCTTCGGCCCTCCACATAAATTGTACATTCTACTACTATATTATACCACATTTATAAAGTATTTGCCACACTAACGCTTGGCGGACAATGCTAATCAGCTATTGAATTAAAAAGAGGACGGAAGCCGAATTTTTTCGGTTTCCATCCTCTTGAACAGTATGTTTTTTGTTATTATCGGAGCATCAGTTCCAACGCTTCCCCGCCCACATCGCTATCGTCAGATTTCTTTTTCTTGGCTTGCTTTTCTCGACATTTTGCAAGGGACTTATCGTAGTCATAGCCAATGGCCGCCTGATATTTGTCAGCAATCTCGTGGGCTTTTTGGGCATGATACTCATAGGTTGCGCGGTGAAACCCTGTCAGATTCCAGGCTTCACAAGTCAGGAGCAACAGCCGGGAGTAGTCACGCAGGGCATTCACGATTTTGTAGATATCACCATAGCATGTACGGATATGGACATCGCCCTGCTTGATATCTTTGAATGTAATTTCCAGTTCCTCGGGTTGAAGGATGCCATCCAAGAGCATGGACTGTTCGAGAATGGGCTGGAATTGCTGTTGCGGAAATTGTTCCATTTCGGCCATGACGGTAACCTCCTTTGCGTGTCTTTGTTTATCGTCTTTTGAATCTGTTATTAAACAACCGATTCAATTTGCTCCGCCGGGATGAGATTCAGCAGTGTTTGTGCCTGTTTATCGTTCATGTGCTTGTCTTTTCCCATGCCGACCATGTATCGCTTGCCGGACAAGGGATTTCGGAAAATGACAGCCCAGCCATTGTCTTCCAGGTATCTCCTGGCATCATCTACCGGCTTCATTGCGCCGACAATCTGCCGTGCCACCTCCCGGTGTCCGCCGTACCCGCAGGGGAAATACCGGCCGTCGGGGGCAATCCACCCCAGGTGTTCTGTGATATCGGTGCCGGTGCCAAAATCGGGCAGTCCGGTTGCATTCTGGTTTTCCAGGCGCTTGATGGGAACGGTACTTTGCCCACCATGCAGCGATGGAAACAGCCAATGAATATTGGCCGATTCCTGAATGGCCATGATGGTGCTCGGGTCTACCTTTTTGTCATCAATAAGTACCTGCAGAAAGCCGGTGACATCCCTTTCGGGCAGGATTCTCCAATGCTCTTCCGGCTCCCTCCACAGTATGAGAAATTTCAAATTGCACTCTCCTTTGTATAGTTGTGCAAGACCAAGGTCAAGGCTCATTCTTCCGAGCTGCTGCGGTCTTTCGTCTTTTCGATGATTTTGTTCTGCACATTCACCAGCCGGATGCTGACGATGCACCGCATCAGGTCCCTGACCGACTCGAATTCCAGACCACTGCCGGCACCCATCTCATCGAAAAACAGGACTTCCATCGCAGCGCATTCTTCGTCTTCGTCATCATCATCATCCTCAAAAAAGCTGAAGCCATTTTTCTTATCGGCAGCCCATTTGAGGATAGTTTCCTTGAGGTCCTCGACAACATCAAACATAGAGACACTCGGCCATCCGGTTTTGATGGGGATGGTCAGATACCGGTGCCAGCCTTCGTCCCCGGTTGTCAGCAAGACTTCCATCACGGCGTCAGTTTCCACATTGATGGCATGACTGATGGGTTCGGAAGCGGTGGGCATGTGGAATGTGGCATCCTCCGCCACATAGGGCAGATAGTAGTAGGTGATGGCGCCTTCGACCATCTTATACCCGGTTTCCGTTTTGACCCGGCGGGCGCCGTATCTGGTCAGCGACAAGGCGGCGCCGCACTCGATGAGCTTGTCCATCATGGTCTGCCCCTTGCAATCCTTGTCCATAGTGAAATAGGATTTCTTGCCAAAGGCATCGCTGGTCTCGCCAAAGCAGTCACCCCACCGCTGCGGATAAACACCGTTTTCGCAAAACAGCTCTGCGGTCTGTTTCAACGGACAGCCTTCCGGCATCGGTTTGCCGACATAGATGTATTTCTTGTATTCTTTATCCTTAGCCATTGTTTAGTCCTTTTCTCATTGCGACTTTACTGTTGTTTCCATGCCCGTATGATTTCAGACATGGCCAAATACAACAAAAACGAAGGTGGAGATTGTCCCATCTGCTTTTTAACTCACTCCCCCTTGAACGGGGAGAAACCAAAAATACCGTTGTTTTGCTGCGTGGCTTCACATTTTTTTAACTCACACCCTATACGAAGGGTGATAAAGGCGCTATCGTCCGGCTTGCCTTATTTATTTCAACTCGCATTTCATCTCACGGCACCGTATATGATTTTACCGATACAGTATCAGCCGTGCTCCTCATCCATGAAAAGGACTTCTTCTTCCATCGGCTCATTTTCAAACCAGTGCCGGATGGATTCGCGGCTTGGCACACCATCTTCACACAGGTCATAAAGGATAGCATCCACCAGTTTGGTGGCCATCTCATCCAGCGTCATGGCCGCAATGATTTCGGCTCTGTTGGGCCGGATATCGGGGCTTTTTTCTTTTCTCAACTGCCGGCATTCTTCCTGCAGATAGTCCAGGCGACAATCCGGCGCCTGGGGGCAGCGCTTGCACAACTTTTCCATGAAAACACCTCAACTTTCATCAACCGGCTGGGTGAGAATATCCAGCATATCGGTCTTTGCCGGAACGCCGTTTTTGAAAGCGTCCTTGAGCAGTTCCGGGAGTTTCTCCGCCATTTCAGCTGCAGTCATATCCGAAATGTAGTCTGCTACCGTATACTGTACATCCGGGCACTCTCGCTTTCTCGCATGCTGACACGCTTTGCCGAGATAGTCCAGAAGACAGCCGGAAACGCGGCATCGGTCACAAAGTTTCGCCATCTGCTTGCACTCCTTTCAGAGATTTTTCGACCTCAGAGAAGATTTTAGTGTAGATTCCATCCAGGTAACATACCAGGCGATGAAACAGTTCTTTGCGAGCAGCAAGTTGTGCTTTTCTTGCCGGCAGGTGCGCAAATTCCGGCAAATTCATTTTCTTCGCCAGTTCATCAAGCCACTCACAATCCTGCTGGTATATCATAATGGTTTCCTTGCGATTGTCTGTATGAGCTTTCGCTTCGTGGCTGTAAAAGCTCTCCTTCCCATCCCCGGAAAAGTGATGGATTGTGTCTTTCCGTGCGATAATCAGCGCTTTGCGCGATAACCATTCCACCCGGTCCTGGCCCTCTTTAATCAAGATGCCGTTCAATCTGCCGGTACGCTCGATGATGGAATCGAGCAAATCCACATCATCTTTGTACATCGACACATGGGTGGACGGTCCCTTGTTAGACATTCTGGCCATGACTTCCCTCTCTTTCTGCAGCTGTATTTCTGCTTGCTTCAATCGGCGCATTTGCATGGCGGACCGGCATTAACTGAAGACCCAGGTTTTCTTTCTGGCCGGCAGTGTATTCTTCCCGGAACACCTGTTTATATTGTGCAAGGAGGTTGGTGTCTTCGTAATAGACGATGGCCGAACCGAATCCGATTGCCCGCTGCACCAGTTTCCGGGCTTCTTTCGGATTTTTGGCACCGACCCGGTATCTTCCCTTTGTGTTTCTGCAGCGGGAAGACCGCCGGTAGGAATCCACCAACACGATATAGTTTCTGAAATGTTGCTTTCTCATCTTTGTCACCGTCTTATAGAACAAACCACCCAGGAAATGGCATACAGCAGATACACATGGGCCGGATAGAACCAGTAGAACAATTTCTTGTGCCCGGTTCCGCGCCGGCCGTTATACAAGGCCATCAGAAGAACGGCACCCACGCTCATCCATTGGAAGTAATCGGTAAACATCTGGGAGAAAAGGAATCCCGGTTGTTCCCGGAACCTCCACCAGACCATGATGAACCTTGTGAAGAATGTCCAGACCGCCCAGCTCGAAAGCTGCAGGATGCGGTCCTCACGGTGCATGTACAGCAAAACCCCGCCGAACAAATATGTCCATCCGCCATCGGTAATGCAGTACCAGGCCGGCAGAAAGGAATGACTCAGGAAAAGCAGCGGCTGCCTCAGCCCGGGAATAAAGTCCAACACCAGGACAAGCAATCCCCACACAAGAGGTGCAGCTATTGCAGTGGCTCCCAGAATGTGCTTTTTCTGCCGGAACCAGTCGATTCCTTGCATGATGACACAGAGAATGATGAAATCCAGGAATATACCATTGAGTGGAAAGAAACCGTCGGGGCGCCGCAGCAAGCCCTGGTATATCATGAGATATGTCACACATCCCATACAGCCGCCGATTGCCCATATCCGCAGAAAATAGCGCCTGCGGTCATGCGTATGGACGAACCCCTCTACAAAGCAGAACAGAAACAGCGGTGCCGACAATCGGCCCAGCATGGTGAACCATATCGGGACCATCCCTGTGAACTCGAAAAAGTAGTGGATATGGTCCACCACCATCAGAATCAGGGCAATGAGCTTCAGGGTTGTACCATCCAGACCCTTTTTTAGGAGCGATTTTGCAATCATTTTTTCGCTTTCACTTTCGCTTTTGCTTTTGCTTCGGCAATTTTGCGGGAACATTCGGGACAATAGATTTCGTCTTTGTTCCCGGTCCAGTGATTGAGCTTTTCAATGCGCAGTTGTTCGGAAATGATAACCGCCGGGTCATAATGTTCTATGCCACACCCATCACACTTGACCCAGTTTTGGTTGATTCGTCTAATCGGCATCGTCTTCTCCTTTCGGCCTGATTGCTTTACTTGCCAAGTTTTTCTGCTTTCTGCGTTCCTGGTACAGAAGCTGGCCATCCCGCCGTAAGGTTGAGCAAAATCCCATTTTCCTTCCCTTCCCGGTTTCATCACAGTAGATGCAGCCTTTCCGGCAGGTTTCCACCTGCGGGCACCCTTTGCATGGGCAGGTCCTTGCCCGACATTTTTCCGAGATTTTCATGATATTGGGGGACCTCCCTTCCTGTCATTTCGCTGCCTGAATGGACTTTACGAACCGCTTGGCCTGATATGCGGTGATGGTGCGCACACCTTTTTCCATCTTCCATTCCGACAACTTCAACGGCCACTCTGCATCCTGGCAAACAGTCGGGTCCACAGCATCAATCAGCGCCTTTTCCTCGTTCTCCCGGTTACGGACGTACTCCAGCGCCTTGTTGAGATAACGGATTGCATAGGCGTAGTCAACCGTTTTGCCGCCAATGCGCCAACCGCCGAGCTTCTTCTGGGTAATGACCCAGGTAAGCCAGATGGAATTCATGCAGGTCAGGTTGATGTATTCGTTGGTGTACAACTCGAAATTGGAGCGAGGCATCCGTTCATAGGGTTCGCCCCACCGGCGCCAGTTTTCCTGTTTCTCCACAGAGACAAACACATGTCGCTCGATATGTTCATAGCGTTCCACCAGCTCTTTGTCTGCATCGGCAGCTTTGTCCCAGTATTTTTCTTCCATCGTGCCGTAGCTCCATTCAGGGTCACCTTCCTGGAACCCGATTTTCGGCACCTTATAGCGATAGCGCACCATCTTAACGGGCTTATCGTATTCCACCAGATTGATGGGATAGAGAGTGCAATCCTTCACAGTACAGTCATGGGTGCGGTTGGCTTCGCCTCTGCCCCGGGAATTCTCCCAGGGGCGGTCCAAAGCTGCCCACGAATTGCTGCCCCAACTCCGGTCATGTTCCGGCACCAGTTTCTGAATGGTGAGAATCATATCCCCGGCCTTGGCGGTTTCGTTGCAGCGCTCAATGATTTTCGTGAAATCCCCAAACCGGCCATCATCCAGCCATGCATCCGCTACGGAATACCGGATGTATTCGCTCGGCTTATCAAACCGGACACCTTCCGGCATCGGCAACAGATTGGAATTGTCCACGATACCCTGCAGGATATTGGTCACGAAAACTCGGGACAGAACATCTTCCATTGCCTTGCGCTTTTTCTGCTTCATCTTGGTCGCATACTGTTTCTTTTCCCAATCGGAGTAAAACGGCTCTTCCGGTTCTTCACTGCTGATATCAACGATGTTGTTGACCAAGTCATCGTCGATTTTGACATAATCTTCATCGGTCCATCCCAGATAAAGGTTTCCTCCGTTGCGAATCAGGATGCCGACAGTCTTGCCGTGATAGTAGTCGTATGCCTTGAGCAGATTCTGATAGGCGGCTTTCTCGCTGGTATCGCGCCCCAGCTCTTTGCCGGTCCGGCTCAGACGAACCAGGACAATGCAGCGTTCGTTGGGGACGAAAGTATCAAACGCAAGAGGGCTGTGCCGCAGGAATTCCTCAAACAGATTCAGCTTTTCCCACTGAATGGTATACAGCGAGGCCAGCTTGCCAAGCTCTTCATCCAAAAAGCGCAGTTTCTGGTGAACGATAACCGGTTCGGTGACCGGCGCCGGCTTACCGCTGCGGATGACGGCAAAATTGACAACTTCCCCGGCATAGCAGCGGATGGCATAAATCTGGGATTCCAGCATGTAAATCTGGGTTTCCAGTTTTTCCTTCGTGGCTTCCAGTTCATCCTTCTTCTGCTGCAAAGACGCCATCAGGTCGGCCTTTTTGGCTTCCAGGTCTGCCTTCATGGCTTCGATTTTGGCCTGGATTTCAGCCAGCTCACCAGTCTTGGCATGCTTGACATCGTCCATCTCGTTTTTCAGGTCCTCTAAGCGGGTCTTCGCATCCGCCAGTTCACCTTTCACTGCCTTCGTGGTTGCCGTCATGCCGTTGGCCGCCGGTACGATATCCGTGGCATTGCTGCTTTTCCCATCCAGGGCCAGCTGTGCCTTCAGCTGTGCAGGGCTGACATCATCAAAGCTCGGCGCCGGCGTGAATTCCAGGTACTTTTCCGGGTCAGGCACCACCAGACCCTTTTCGGAATTGCCGATATAGATAACGGCATATTCCGGGTGCCATTCCGCAGCCAGCACGTCCTGGTTGAAGGTCTCAGCAAACTGGAAAAGCTGCCGGTATTCATCGGCTCGCGCCTGCAGATGTCGAGGCCATTTGTATTCCAGAGTTTCCGTATACGGATGGGAAGCCCAACCACCCTCCAGAGTAAACAGATGGTCTATCTGTTCCCGTTCCGGGGTAATGCGGTACGGCTGGTCCTTTTTTTCGGGATGGTATTTGCAGACGGCATCCCACAGCCGGGTTCTCAGCTCTTCGCAGTCACAATACTGCAAAGCAAGCAGCCACTCATAATAGGCCGCCATATCTTTTTCTTTTACGATACCTCTTTTCATACGTTTCACCTTATCTGTTCGTGTGTTCACTCTCGCCGCTGGGACCTTTTTAACTCACATGCTATGCAGAGCATGATGGATGGCTTTCAGAAGCCTTTCTCTTCCAGTACACCCGCATACTGCTGGATGTACCGGGGGACTTTTTTGCCTTCTGCCAACATTTTTTTTACCTTGTTGTGAAGCGAGTCTTTGTTGACGGACCTGTATTCAATCTGGCCATGTTTATCACACCAGATGTAGATACGCTGGTCAATAATCATGTCCGGTGTCATATCGCAGTAGTGGCCGTATCCGCATGCATAGCACCTTCCATCTTTCCATTCGGATTCAGGGATGCCGCAAATATTGCACCTGGATATACTCATTTTTGCATCCCTTCTTATGAAATGCCCACAGCAACCGTTGAAATGGTCTTCCCTGCCGCAAAAGCCGGCGAAAACTCATCGTATTTGGCGCCATCCGTTTTGGGGGAACACTGCCTGAAGAAACGGATTTTTTCCTTGAAGTTATAGGGGGTGAAGCCATCTGCGTAGCATTCAATACAGGCAAACGGGTAGATGTCGCGCAGGCCGCTGTCAATACGGTACAGCACAGTGTCTTCCGCCTTATCTTTCTCGAAACAAAAGCTCAGGATTTTCACATCCCCGAAATCAATCCGGCTTCCGTGGCCATCCTTATACGGCACAGCATCCATCTTTTCCAGAAGGGAAACCACATACACGCAGTTCATGGGGATGTGGACTTCGTTGTTTTTGTAGATGGGCTGATGGATAAGCAGGTCCAGGACGCCATCCCCGGGGCCGCCGTGATACCAGCCATACCCCCAACTCAGCAGTTCTTTGGGCGCCAAGCTCTGCGTCAGGCAAAGTTCCTTTCCGCATTTCACACAGCAATAGGAAACATGCCCGCCGCTCAGTGCAGTGATGGTGTAATCATGCCGGCAAAACATCCTCTGCATGAATTTGGCTATTTTCTGTTTGATGGTATGGAAAAACATGGTCTGACTCCTTGTGATGGGTTATGCGTTCCGGCTTTTTTCCCAGGTTTTCTTATCCCAGAGAAGTACACCGGTCTTTGTGCTTCTGATAGCGGTAATGCTCTTTTTGGAGATACCGCCGATGCTGCGGCGGCGGTTCGGCGGCGGAGCAATAGTCGCAAGCCACATGGCCGGCAGAATATCATAGCTCTTGCCATATTCGTTGAGGAATGCGACCGCCTTGACCCATACCGTTTTTTCAGCGCCATCTACTTGCCGGATATCAACTTCGACCATAGAATTCAGCTGCGGATTTACTGCATGCAGCATTGACAGGTACAGGTGGATATCGTCTTCCGGATTGTCCAGGCATTCCTGGCGCAGCCGTTCGGCTTCTTCCCGGATGGCCAATTCTTCCAGGGTGGACTCCTTATGGCTGGCCATCCATTTTTCCGCAATCTTCTCCGCCCAGTTCTCAGTCCCTGTGTAACAGTCGATAACCGCATCGTCCATGTTGTAGCTCTTATTCAACCCGTTGATGGCCGGCATCAGAACGTCTTCATGCAGGATAGAATAATATGCCATATTCTTGGCTTTCTGTTTCTGCAGAGCCGACAACTTCGGACGCTCCATGCTGCGCAGGAGCTTGCTGACCGCTGCATCCGTTTCGGCAAAGACCCGTTCAAAGCACACATCCAATGTCGGCACGTTTTCCATCTCCTCAAAATACAGAGGATGCAGATTCTTGTTCAGGGTATTGGAATACAGAGTCTTATGGTCAACAATAATGCCGGCAAAGTGCATATCGGCTCCCATATTGATGCCGTAGCGCGATGTCCCATCTTCATTGACCATCATGTAGAGTATTTTCACTTTACATGTGACGGGCTGCTTGACGAAATGAAACGTCCGGTGTCTCTGCTTGAACGAAAAACAGGATTTATCTTTATTGGTCACAAAATCCTGCATAAATTCACTGAATTTCATATCAGTATCCTCTCATCAAGGAAAAACTTGCGTTAGTTCTTCGTATATATTATACCACATTTGATAAGTTTTTGAAATACATAAACGAGCGCAAAACAAAAAAAGGCAGCCTTAAAAGGCTGCCTTATCGTTGCTTTTTTGGTTCGTTACATCGTGAAAAATGAGACTATATGATGTCAACAAGTTATTCGGGCTTATATGGCTTGCCATCCAGATAAGGCCGATAACCACCATCTGCCCGGTCTTTGATTTCCTGGCTTGTTGCAATGAATCCGCTATATACCTGAACCTTTCCGGTGCTTTGGTCTGTATAGATTCTGTGCCTCGATTCGTATACAACGCCGCCCTTGCGGAACTCAAACACATGGTCGGTCATATCTTTTGGGGATGCTGTTTTGGCCTTGCCGGCCATATCAGCTTTCCTCCCGGACTTCGACCATGTACGGATATACGGTGTTCTGGGCGGCATAAAACGGTGCCACCACGCCGGTAAACTCATACACCGTATTGGGCACCGTCTGGGATTGCATAGTCTTCATGGTAGACCCCAAAGTGTCAGGCGGGTAGGTAAAGATTTCACAGCCACGGTTTTCCGGCCGCGCAGCCAGGTCATCATTGATGGCCCGAACCAGGTTATCGACAACATCCTGGATGGCAGCCCCATATTCCACCCCCACCAGTTCACCTTTCTTGCTGGGAGCGTTTTCTTCACAACGGAAGATAAGAAACTTCATTCGCAGTGGCGCGGTGTGCCCGACTCTTTATACCGGGCATGCTTACGCCTGTCTCTCCTTTCTTGTCGCCAGGGGTTATCTGAACGATTTGTCTTTTTTATTATACCACATCCGAGCATTTTTTGCAAAATGTGTCAAACAATTCGCACAATTCCGACCTGATGGGGAGACAGGTCAATATCCATATAGTGACATTTTGTCGATTCATCCTGGAAGTGGACGATTTGTTTGACCGGAACATGTCCAAATACATAGAGTGTTGGCTTTACCCCGGCGGATGTATTGGTCGAATAGATACTGGCGCCGAACGGATTGTTATGTGTTACGATGACCTCTTTCCAGGGTTTGCCTTTTACTGTCACAACGACCTGGGACGATTTGCACGCCCAGATTTTTTCCATTGCCAATCTTGTTTGTTTGCTGCCGGCGAAATACTCATAGAGGGTGTGCTGTGCATCATAAGGTGGGCCGCACATTGTTTTCAGAAGATTGGCGATGATACCCCAAAGCCGAACATCTTCCCAGGCCAGTGTGTAGACCACAAAATGTCTGACAGCATCTTCGAACGATGTTGCCGGTGTATGGATGAGATTCTGCCGTTCTCCCAGGGAACATTTGAATGTCTGGCACTCCTCCGTTGTTTCCGGCCACCAGCATTCTTCTTTATAGAATTTGAAGACATCTGCTGCCATATTGGCATAGATTTCACTGAATCCCACAAGCGCCTGATAATATGGAAGCAACTGCTGGTGCTGCCATTCATGGTTCCCCTGAACAAGGTGGGCCTTGTCACCGAGTTTCTGGATGAAACGAGCGACTTTTCCGTTATAGCTACCTCTGTCCATGATATCCCCGACAAAAATCAGGTCATCCCCGGCGGTATAGCCGGCCTCCTCCAGAGCTGTCTTCAGCTTTGGATAATTTCCATGGACATCGCCAACCACATAAATTGCCGCCGGGTTCTCAGCTTTCCTGGTCATTTTCATCGGTCAGGCCATCTTCTTCCAAACCATCCTCATTGCCGTCATCGTCCATGACTTCAGCGGTGCGGACCCGGTTCTTCTTGCGGTTCTGTTCCACAAGCTGCAGAAGCAGTTCTTTGACATCCTTGGCGTTTTTGACGTGTTCCAGCTTTACCACCGGAGTCGTTGCATCCGTAGAAGAGATAATCACAGTGCCGGTATTGGCCAGTCGTTCAAACAGGCTCTGTGTATAGCTGATGTCCCGGACCCGGAAGAGCATAATTTCCTCTTCGTGGGTGTTGAGAAGACCGCGCTGGATGCTGATGCGGGATTCGGTCAGCGTATAGATGGTAAAGGAAATGGGGAGGGCAAAAACCGTCAGGCGTTTCCGGTCACACCAGACCGGCTCTTCGGTCTCAGCCTTCATCTTGAATTCCCCTGCGCGAAGTTTCTGGCTCATAAAAATATCATCCTTTCTTTAGGCATGTGGTATCAGGCAGCAAGAAGTGCCGAAAAAACGATATAGAAAATGTATAGAAATTCCCAGACAAAATACAGGCTGCACAGAAGGATGAAGACCATCAATACAACAGTACATCTCCACAGGAACCCTTCTACCGGGTCCATCGTATCTTTTCTGCTATGTTTATGTCTGGAATTGTTTTGCATATTGTGTTCAGTCATAGTTCAAGTTTGATTGGTTTTTGATATACGACCGACAATTTGCTTTCTGCATTCTCAACATCTTTATGAAAATGTCCGCAAAGCCAATGCCGGTAACGGGTGTGCTGGTAGATGATATCCAGATAATCGCTTACCTGGTCATGAAATTCAGGGTCAAAGCCCATTTTGGAAATCAGGGATGTGGGCATCGTGTGCGTAATGATATAGTCTACCTGGCAATTATGCTGGCCCAGTGTTTTGATACCATATACACACTCTTCTTTGCTTGGCACCACCTGCTGCCATTGGTTGTATTGCTGGCAAAAGAGGTTCTTGTCCTGTAGCTCGGCGCCGCCGAAAGCCCAGAATGTCTTGCCAGCAATGGTGTAATACTCTCCCCTTTTCAGATGAATGACATTCGGCGCATCCGGTGACCGGTGGACCAAACCGCCGCACCATTTTTCCGCCGGGAGGCTGTTCCAATATCGCGGGTTGTCGTGGTTGCCATCCACAAAAAGGATGGTGTATGGTTTCTGCCGAAGCCAGTTCATCCAGTAAAGGTATGTTTTCCTGCCGGACCGGATATCTCGGTCGGAATCTTTGATGGATTCCGGGAGAACATCCGAAGATAAAAGTGGAAATCCGAAATCGCCGCAGATAATAACATAGTCCTCTGTGGTAAATTTCCTGGATTCAGGAAAGTTCCGTAAACTCAGTTTTGCAATGTCAATACAGTTGTGTGTATCTCCAATAACATAAATAGCCATGTTCAATATCCTCTGCTGCTTTTTTATTTGGTGGCCTTCTGGTTTGGCCCTTTCCAGCCGGCAGGAGTCAGTTTTTTGACATCGAAATATTCAATCCGTCCGATGACTGACAGTCCGATGATTCCAACTGCAAAAACGGCAAGGGAAATGACCATTGCAAGAAGTACGGTCACATAAAAAGAGCGATTGAACATATGGAATGTTACTGAAGAAAGGAATCCAAGCATCATGATGATAACGGCCAGAACATAGCTGATGCTGCCAAGGATAGCCATTTTGTCCAGGACCTCTTCCATGATGACTTCAATTTTGTTTTGCATTGGTGTCCCTCCTTTCGGGATATTTGATGATGCTCTTTATGACCAATCTTTTTGCCGTTGCTGTTTGGCTTCTCGCAAGAGTTTGTGCAGAACCTTGTTGTTGCGTTTTGCAACCGAACAAATCAGACATTTCTGCTGTTCAGCCGGCAACGGTTGAAATACACATTCTTTTTTCTTGCGCAGGCCGTAAAATGCATCTGTGTTGTAAAAAAGCAGAATTCCTATACCCGGCGGAACCTTATTTTCGATTTCAGGGTACATATCCGCCGGGACGGCGTAATAGTTGGCGTTTCCCACAAAGTTGTGGCCGTGCTTGCTCATAAAATCCGATACCGATACTTTGATTTCCACACAGACGACCAGAGGTTCGATGATGTGCTCTTTTCGCAGGTAATGGTATTTGCAGGCTTCTTTGTTGCAGGTTTCCAGACGGAAATGGAAATCTTCGGTATCTTTGGGACAGGATTCATCCTGGGCGAATTGCCGGACCAGCTGTTTGATGGAGTCAGGTTCTGAATCCCGGTAATGTTCCAGCCTGCAGCGGCCGACCATAGCATCAGATGTAAAGCATTCCTGAACCCGGGCATAATCAATCAGACCACCCTGTATGGTTCCAAGTTCTGCCGGCACTTCCGTGGCACCGAACCCTTTTCTGAACTTATCCACACGATACCCGGCCAGTTTGGCAGGATACCAGGAGAACAAAGACCGTTCAATTTGCCGTGTTAAAGGTGTTTTCCCCATGGTACACCTTCACTTTTCTGCCGGCCGTTCCAGGCGAGCCTGCCAAGTCTTCCCATAATCGGCATAATCGAATTCGAACACATGCCCGGGATATCCGCAGCAAAGGCTTTTTCCGTCTGTGTAGTCACACAGAAGATGATAATAGGCCGACTGGGAGAAGGCTTTATGCAGTTCTTCCGGTTTGAGCACCTCAATCCACAGCCAAGCCTGGGGCATATTCACTTTCATGTCCTGGGGTTTGGGAACCATCGCTTTGAGTTCCTCCAGCGAAAGAGGCGCTTGATATTTCAGCATGTGGCGAAGGGCTTTAAGTCCCCAGCACACGCTGACATAGTTCAGTTCATGGAATTCGTTGTGCAGAAGTCTTTGGAAATCTGCAATCGAATGGGAAATACCTGCCTTTGGCGTAATCGGCTCACATCCCAATGCCTCTGCCTGTTTTTCAACGGTCTTCGCCTGCTGTTCAACGGTTTTCTTGAGCACCTCATTCTGGTCCATCAGATTGGCATACTCACATTTCCAGGAACACAGAAGATTACAGTAAGGGCCATGCTCACATTTTTCACAGGGGTTAAAAACAGTGGTATGTTCCATGTTTCCCTCCTGTTATTCTGCCGGTTGCGTATCCTGCATCGCAGAAGACACATCAAACACGCCGGCCAACCCATTATCCGAGGCAACCACATTGGGAAGCGCACCGTTCCACTTATCCAGCATATCCTGCTGCAGGGTCTTGTCTGTTACGCTGTTGGAGAGAATAGAGTTGGCTTCCGCTTTGCCCTGAGCCTCAATCTTTTCCGCATCCGCCTTGCCCTGAGCTGTCGTGCGGGCCACCTCTGCGTCGGCCTCCGCCTTTTCTTTGTTGATTTCGTTCTGAATTTCTTGTTTCTGGCGGTCCTGTTCGGCAGCATTGCGCTCGGCGATGGCAGTGTTATAAGAATCCTCGAAATCCATCTGGTTGATAACAACCTGAGTGATTTCGATTGTCTCAGCACCATATTTTTCATCAACCAACTGCTGAAGAGCCTTCAGCACAGCCGGTTCGACGATGGCACGGTTTGTTGCAGATTTAGAGTCCAGGGAAGCTGTTGTCCGTTTGTATGCGGAATCAAACAGTCCTTCATCGACCGGGTCGCTGATATTGGCGAAGTTAATGTACATATATGCCGACTTTTCAGGCAAAAGCCGGTAAGAAACAACGGCATCCTGGGCATATACCTGGACCTGCTCGCTGGTTTCGCCCCATACCTGATTGGGAGCCAGGTGAACGTCCCGCTGTTTATTATTGACCAGGGTAATGGTCTGGATATAGGGGATTTTGATGTTGGCGCCGTTTTGTACCGACTCTTCACTGACTTGGCCAAATGTGGAGCGGACGCCGCTGTATCCGGTTGGGACGATGGCCACGGCGTCCACAACAGTAAACAGAACAAAACCGGCCAGAAGAATTCCCAAACTCCTCTTGACCTTCCGGTTCTTTACGGCAAGACTCACGACGAACAGTACAATCGTGGCCACCAAGATAAAAATTTTCATATTGACAGCTCATCCTTTCTTTTTGTTGTTATGGTCTGGCAAAAATGGAAAATAGTGCGCTTTTCAAATATCGTTTGAGTTGCTTGGGTTCATGAAGTACCCTCCAAAACCATTCCATGCCGGCTTTCTGCCAGGATACCGGTGCCCGGGTCACTGTGCCGGCCAGGAAATTGAAAGCGGCACCAACAGCAAACATTTTGACTCCCGGTAGCTCCTCTTTGGCTGCTTGGCAAAAAAATTCTTGTTTTGGAGCACCCAGGGCTACCCAAACATAGTCAGCTCCGGTGTCTTTGACGGCAATGTAAAGTGCCGGGTCTTTCCAACCAAGTTCTTTCCATTGCTCCATGGACCGATATGGAGGGGCCAGACATCCAGCAATCAGAACACCATCCGATTCCAGCTTTTCTTTGAGAACAGATAAAGTCTTTTCATCTGTTCCATACAGAAAATGGCGTGTTTGGGAGTAGGCTGTGCGATGCATGATTTCGGTCATCACGTCTGGGCCGCTGCATCGGTCTGTTTTCCAATACTTTCTGTATTTCACCTTTTTTACGATACAGGCACCATCCATGGCCACAATATCGAAGTTGTTGAGCGTATTTCGGAAGTGTGAGTCCCGGGCCGCTTCCATTGCCGAGGACATCGGCGCGAACCCAATCAGACAGGCAGCTTTATCGTTATGAGCTGCCTCAATGAAATCCACGACATTTGAAAAAGGGCCACCGACGTAATCAATGCCGTAAATCATGTATCGCCTTATCATCGTGTTCCCCTTTTCAGTACAGTCGAAATTCATAATCAGGGTATTTGGCTTTCAAGAGTTTCCATTTGAGATTGAAGACCTGTGTTGTCAGCCACATACCGGTTTTACTGTCATAACCCTTCACATCTTCTACTACAGTCCTGCCGTTTTCCTCATAAATGAAGTCTGCACAATATGTAACCGCTTGCAGATGTTCATTCTGATAATCAAAGGCCGGCTGGATAATGAGTCGGTATTGTCGTTTCAGCTGTGAAATGGTTCCCGCTCTTTCCATCTGTTTCAGACAGATATTGCGCAGGTACTCCTTCTTACTGTCAAAACGTTCTTTGACGTGACCGTGGTCATTGCTCAAAGCCTTCTGCCGCTGACTGATTTCCTTACGGCTCAGACGCTCCGCGCTGCTGTCAAAAATGAACCCATCTTCATAAACATAAACCGGGTAGTTATGGTATTTGTTCTGACCGTCTTTTGGGTTCGTTGCTTTTTGGGGTGAGTCTTTCTTGTCAGGGGCCGTAACACTGTGTTTTGAAATCGAAAGGCTTGGATTCTGTGTCAGCAATGCCTGAAGCTGTTCCTCATTCATCCTGAACATAACCGCCGCCTCCTTTTTTCAAATCACATGGATGTACTTAGCCAACATGGTTGTAGATGGTGAAAACGTCCACGGCACACCGATGATATCCACCGTCGATGTGTCATGGCAGGCAAGTGAAGCAATGCCAAAATACTTTTCTTCGATTTTGACCGTCTTTCTTGCAATCTTTTTTGTCTTGTCCAGATAGACGACCTGGATTTCCGGGTAAACTGCATGCTTACTGATAGCGGTACATTCTATTTGGCCAATGACACGAATCAGGTCAGAAAACCTTACGCACAGTTCCAGTGGTGAAGTCATCTGAAATTCCGCAATGGTTCTGATGCTTTCTTCCATTGCCTGTCCGAAGTCCAGGAAACTATGGTTCAGTGGCACATTGACCTGAATCAATCGCCCCTGCCAGATTTTTTGATAGCAGCAGACATCCTTACGCTTTCTTGGAAGGAGAACAAATTTGTTTTCTTCCAGATAGTTGATGAACAGTTTGGGCTTCACATATTCAAAAAGCTGATTTTGCTCCAGCATGGTTATGAAATCTCCAGTTTGAGGTTATAGGCCGCCAGGACAGGCGACAATTCCCCACCCGGCATGCCTTCCAGAATCCTCTTTTTGTTGCCGGCTTCATATTGGATGACCACCAGGCAGTCCTTTTTTCCATAGGGATTCAACTCGCTCAGTGTCGGCATATAGGTTTTCGTTTTTGTCTTTTGGTGGTACTTCAAATAATCAGGCATACCCAAGACGATGGTTGCTCTTGTGCCATTTTCATCTTCAACAGTAAGCTCAATACATTGGTTGCGAATTTCCTGTCCTGTACTGATGATTGTGTACCGGTTTTCCGAAACGACCGTAGTCAGAGCAATTCCGGTTCTTGCCGCAAATAAGATAAACACCATACCATATACCACCAAAATGCCGCCAAAAAGGATTTGTGCCATTTTGCCGGCCATGTATTTGTGTATCAGGCATAGTACAATAACGGCCCCGACCGTTCCCAATATCATCAGCAATAAACTCATTTGATAACTCATGGTTCTTTCCCCTACCTTTATGTCGGTTTCACTGTGTCAGTTCATCCGGCACATAATACCCCGAATAGCCGCCAGAGGTGATGTATAGTGTAAGGCCGACACCATTGAAAACGACTTCTTCTACCGTTCCGCTCCACTTCTCAGTCTTGTGCCGAACGGTATCATGTACCTTAAACGGAGAGATGACGCATCGTCCCTCCGACTCGGCTGTTACCAGCCGGTTTAAGTCTTCCGGGGTCCGCTCGCCGCAAATGTGGCGGTAGGAATGAAGAATCTGTGTGATGTCTTCTCGTTGGGTTTTGGTTTCCTCCAACTGCTTTTGCAGCAGCCGGATGGCCTTTCCGCACTCTTCCAGAACATGACACTCAAATTCCACCCCGGCGGAATACCGGCAATCGGCGCAGTTGGCCGGACATCCGTTGTCGATGATTTGCAGCAGATTATCGATGTCAACGCTTTCCTGGGGCATCTTCTCGCTGGGTTCTGTGTTGTTCGGATTCACGTTCTTTCCCCTCCCATCTCTTTTTCAAAATTTTCCAGGCTTCTTCCGTCATGGCCCTGCCACACGCAGGACAAAACAGCAGCTGCCCGCTCAGGGATTTGATTTTCCCATCGCACTTCGAGCACACCATGGTATATCCGGTCCAGGGACTCTCTTTGATATTCCAGTGTCCAGTCCATTCTTCTTTGGACAAGGGCGCAGGCACATATCCATATACCCCGCGTTCCACTGCAACAGCAAGCGGAAGATAATATCCGCCGGCATTGATGATGCAGTCCCCGAAATCCGGGTGCTGCAGAGAAACGATGAACCATTCCCCGGTTCTGCCGTACCGGACCGGCCGGCCATTCATCTGTTTCAGCTGTGCGATGGAAAGCTGCTCCGGTTCTTTCATGCGGACCGGTTCTCCTTCAGATACTTCTGGCATTCCCGGTAATTCCGTTCCAGCACCTCGAATTCTTCCACCGACCCGCCGGCATCCGGGTGTGCGACTTTGGTTCTGGACCGATACCGCTGCTTCAGTTCTTCCTCAGTGGGGATATGGTCAAATCCCAGCGCAGCAAAGCACGGCGGGATATCAGCCGCCGGGGGAAGCATTTTCATACCCTCAATCCAGTATTGCAGAGAATAAAGTCCCTGCTCGGTCAAGCGGGCGAGGCTTTCCAGGGCCAGGACAATCTGGGCAAAGAGGTCCGAAACGTAGCTGATGTGCATGTGGGTCTTTTTGGCGGCCGCTTCTGCTTTCTCGAAGTTGTTTTCGAAATGATACCACTGACCCTTGTAGCAGAACTCCACATAAGCCTCTTTGCGGTTCCAGTCATACCGGTACGTCTGTACGTCCAGCCGTTTCATGACCCGCTCAAGTTTCTGCTCGTAGGTTTCGATGGCTCCGTAGTATTTCTGTCTGGCCATTTTTTCTCACCGTCCTTTATTCAAAGCGATATTTGGCACTGTTCCAGTACAGCTCTTTCAGGTTCCCCTCTTCCCGGATGCGTTTGGTCAAGACATTGCCTTTGCCCTCCTTAAGAAGCAGCAGAGCCTTTTCCAGATTGCCGGTCTTGAACACTTCCCGGCTGTCGGACCCGGACCCCAGGACTTCCGGCGTTTCCTCATACAGGACATAAATCGGCCGGACAGCATCAACCTTCAGTGCCTCTTTGTCTTCCTCTTCTTTCTCCTGAATCGCAGGAGTATTCTGAATGATGTTGTCAACCAGGTACTGCGTGGCATCCTTAATCAGAGCGTTGGGATAATAGATGTTTTCCCGGAATCGTTCCCTGACCCATTGCTGAATCTGTTCGTCCGTCATGGCGAGGTCGGCAAAGTCGAAGAATTTCCGAAGAAGAGTGCAAGCATCCGCAAAGGTATAGGGGGAAATTTCCCGGGTGATGGTAAAGCGGCGTACCATAGCCGAGTCCAGCTGGTCGAACCGGTTGGTGGTCGCCACCATAATCATGTCGTTGGGAAGCTGGTCCATCTCCTGCATCAGAGAAATGACGATACGGTTCATTTCTCCGACATCGCTATCCTGGCCCCGGCGCATGCCGATGGTGTCGATTTCATCAATGCACAGCACACAGGGCTGTTTCTTGGCATATGCAAAGATTCGGTTGAGGTTTTCCTGGGTCTTGCCGAGATAAGAATTCATGAGGCCGGAAAACCGGATGTACAGGTACGGGACGCCGGCTCGGTATGCGATATACCGGGCGAGCATCGTTTTGCCGGTGCCGCTGTCCCCATACAGCATCAGAGTCGGGGTATAGGAAATGAACATGTCTTTCAGTATCGCGGCAGTGTCCCGGATTTTGAGAATCTGGTCTACAATCTTCTCTTCCTCCGGGCGCAGCAGAAACCGGGACACCGGGAAAAACTGGGAATCCTCCGCCGACAGGATGCCCTGCAGATTGTAAGGGAGCGTGATGAACCTTGCTTCGCTGTCTTCCAGCTGTTTGAGCCGGTCCTTTACGAACTTGGCATCTTTTTGTGTTGTGGTGTGTTTCAGGATGAGTTTTGTCTGGGCCTGTGCATCGCGGATGTTTCCGTCACACACAAACCGAATTAACCGTCTTACCTCTTCATTCATATTGGTTTTGTTCCCTCTTCTTTCTGAAACGCATTGAGGTTTATGGTCGGCGTGTTATCCGGCCGGTCTGTCAGAGCGTTTTTGTCAATGCAGAAACTTGTTGCCCCGTTTTCGTATCTGACCCGAACCAGTTGGAATAGCCCATATACTTTCAGCACAACGATTTTATTGGTGCCGAGATACAGGGTCATTCCCGGGGATATGGGAGCCGGATGATTTGACATCAGGAAACCGGCACCTTTTTGACGTTGCGCGAAGGCGAAATAGGCCATTCGGACGATGCCTGGTCGGCATAATCTTCTTCCTGCGTCGGCTTCCTCTGGACAACGCAAATGCCGATATCTGTTTCAAGCCGGCTGCGCAAAGTCTTGGTGGAATCCACCAGCATGGACAGGGCCTGATATCTGTCAAAGTAGATGACCGGCTTATCTTCCCGGTCATCAAACAGTGCCAGCGGCGGAGCATCTTTGTAATCTTGGAAGAATCCAAAGTTTCCATCGATGAGCATGAAAAGCGGAATTCGGACCACATCCGCAATATCTTTTGGGATGTCGATGTATTCCAGTTCTTTTCGAGCCTGTTTTTCTTCGAAGAAAATCGGGATAAAAGGGATGGCCTGCTCTTCATTGAAGAGGGTAATAATCATCTGGGTATCGGCAGTGACATTCCGCACGAGCAGATACACCGGTACAGTTGCCATCACATGCGTAATCTGTTCGATGTTATAGGCGCGGAGGTACACGAACCGGATATAGTCCGATTTACTTTCACAGCGGCTGACTGCGTCCGTCTTGATTTTGAATACTTTCTGGATGAGGTCGCAGGCTTGTTCCCATGCCTTGACATCATCCGGAATATCCTTGATAGCTTCGGCTATTGCCTGGAATTCTTTACGGTCCATGCGTAAGCTCCTTTTTGGTGTGTGGTGAAATGTGGTTCAGCATTTATTGAAATCGGTGCAGGAACTCTCGGATTTTAGTCCTGGAGAGGAATGCACCTTCAACACCTTTCTGTGATGTAGTTTCATGCTACTTCCAGTAGCGTTTGTGTGGTTTGCTTTTGTTGGCCTTAATGGCATTCGGTTGTTTTGTGGTATTTTTGAGAGTCCAATTTCAGTGCGGCGTTGTTGATTCCGATAGGGTGTTACTCTGTGATGAACATGAGTACCAGAATCACAACAGTCAGAATTTCGAAGAATATGGACGTGTTCTGCATGCGGTTTATCTTTTCGTATTCCATTCTGTAGCTGTAGAACAAGCAATAAAGAAGTTGCAGCATTGCGTAAATAAGACAAACACCGGCGAAAAAGGACAAGTAATTTCGGATTCCGCCTATTGTTTCATCTTGAATTTGAAAACTTGCCCAGATACCAGTTCCGAAAGCTGCCAGAAAAATCAACATGCCAGGAATGGTTTTTTTGATGCTGAGATTGGACAGTGCCCAATACAGCACGGGAATTGATACAAAAACCATCGTCACTGTAATAAGAACAAAGACGTTCTGTATATTCACGGTCAAGTTGGAGTTTGTCACATTGAATTCCCCTTTTTATTCTTATTCTGTTACATACTTGACATACTCCCACAGCTTACGCAGTGGGGGTTCTCGGCCGTATTCTATAAGAAAAGCCCCAATGGCCTGAGCCAAAGGGGCTTTGTTGTTGGAATCAGGCTTCGGCTTTTGCTTCCGGCTCAGCCTCTGCCGTCTGGTTGTCGGCTGCGTCCGCCGGGGTATTGTCAGATGCAGGGGTCTCAGCAGGTTCTGCTGCAGCGGCAGCTTCATCGACCGGGCCAGCATCCTCATCGATGGTGCCCGTGATGGCCATGGTACTCGTGGCTTCCGGCGCCGGCGCAATGTCCGACATCATGGTCTGGATGTTGTCCAGCGGCGTGGCATCACTCATCACGACGGTCTCTTCCGCAGATTCCTTCTTGTCGCCGAAGCGGCGCATATCCTCGGCCAGCACACGGACCTTGCGCTTGTGGCGGCATTCCGGGCAGTGGGTCGGCAGGTTGTCCAGACCGTGGCTCTTCAAGAATTCCTGTTCGCCGGCCGTGACGACAAACTCCTTGCCGCATTCCTTGCAGACAACGGTCGCCACCACCTTCTGACGGTCAGCCTTGCTGGCCTGATTGGCCTCACGGGCCTCCTTGGCCTTTTCGCGCTTTGCCTTCCGGCAGTCCGGACATTCCTGAGAGAGTTCCCAGCCGAAGAGGGCGGATTTCAGGACCGTAACGGCGCCGTAGCTGAACGGCTTGCCGCAGGTCTTACAGGTATGTTCCAGGCCCCCCAGTTCCTTCTTGCGCTTCTTGAGCAGCTCCCGGCAATCCGGGCACAGATTCGGCAGGTTGAGTCCGCGCTTCTCGAAGAACTCCTTGCTGCCGACGGTGATGTCGAAGGACTTGCCGCAGGCGGTGCAGGTACGGGTCTCTGCGACCTCGTTCTGCCGCTCCAGTTCCTTGGCCGCTTCATCCTTCAGCTCCTTGCTGGTACACTCCCGGCACAGAACGACACTGTCGTCGGCCGTGGAAAACGGTTTGTTGCACTTTGCACAGTGCTTCACGATGGTCTTGTTTTTTGCCATTACATGTGTCTCCTTTGAACTGATAACTGGAATTTTGGCACTGGGGAAACCATAAGTCGGTTTCTTGCCTACGAGTATATTATACCACATTGCCAAGTATCTGCAACGAAGGCAACCGGATAAATGCACTATATTATTGGTTCGTACCAGAATTTTTGGGTTTCCTGGTGACTGTCAAAATCATCCCGGGACAAATTGAGCCATCTTTCATCAAAGGGGTCGGATGCATTGAAGGTGGAATCGGTATAGAGAATCGTATCGCCGTCCCGGATGGCATTCCAGGCATGGTAGACGCCTTCTTTTGTGTAACCGAGGCAATAAGCCGACGGATATCCGAGTCTGGCCATTAGATATGTGAAGGTTTTGGCATAACCGGAACAGATTGCCTGCTTGGTAAGAAGCGGCCCGGTAATCATATCGTAAGGATGTTCTGTCTGATGAACCTTATCACTCATATAGCTCACAGAGGAAGCCAGGTAGTCATTTACATACTCTGCTGCCTCTTTGGCTGAATGGCAGTCAGCTTCTTCCAGAATTGGTCCCACCACGGCTTCGATTGCCTTTTGGGTACTGCATCTTTCTTCGGCATCCATGTTGTAATCGATTTTTACAGTATAGGTTCTGGTTCCATCCTGATTATCGGTCCAGGTTATCCATGTTATAGATTCAAGCCAATACAGTTCCGGTTCATTCAGAACAATTTTTGTGATTTCGACAATTCTCTCCATGCTTATGGTGGTCGGTGAAGGGAGAGAGAAGGAACTTTGCGGAGAAAATTGAGAAACGGAATCCACAAGTGCATCATAGACGATGTATTCGCTGTTGGATAAAGATGCTCGCAGTACCGGTGTGAAAGTGTTACAGACATCGGTATGAGCTGTTTCAGCACTGGCAGCCTGTGGCAAGTGTAAATAGATAGATGAAAGGAGCTTGTTCCTCTGATTATCGTCTATGCCGAATGAATAACCGTTTATGAAACCGCCGACAAAGCCAAAGACGAAAAGAACTCCCACCAAAAGTGGGAGCAGCCTTGGGCGATGTCGTTTTTTCATCTGCGGTTTTTCATTGTCTGTGGTTCCGACTTCCAAACACTGCATTTTCGTATTCCTCCGCAAAAAAATATGTATGCGCCCGCCGAGCGAGCGCTGGCCGCGAATCATGCGGCCAAAAATTCATTGGCAAGTTGGGTGGCGATATCCTTGCTTTGCGCATAGAGGGTGAATCTCAGGTTATTCAGACAGAACACATAAGACTGATACCCGGTTCCCGAATCTGTCATGGAGTCGGAGTACCGCATCTGCAAAGGGCCGCCGACATACTGGTCGTAGATTTCGTAGAGTCTGTCCTGTGCCTTGGAGTCGATGGGTTCCACCGCAAGGTAAGAGGTGCCCCCGCCGGCGTCAAACTGGATGTAGTCCGGTGACACCGCCGAAATATCGGAAACGGGAATCGACACACCGGCAATATCAATCACACTCGCATCGCCTGTGCAGAGGGTCAGGCTTTGTGAGATTTTGGAAAGGACAGACTGGATGGCCAGATACTGGTCATCTGTGGCGGCATTTTCAACCTCGGTGGCCACCAGGAATGTATCGCCGGCTTCATTGAGGCAGGTCGGGATGCAGTATTTGCTGACATTCTCATCCTGCCACACGATGACTTCCCCAGTGTTGTCCTGGGGTTCAATGGAGGCCATCGTGCAGACGTAGGTCAGGCCATCTTTCTGGAAGGTCACCTTGTTATCCGCCGGGGTATAAACATAGGTCTCGAAATTGCTCAGGTCCACGAAGACATTATCCTCTGAACCATTCAGGACGACGCCATCCCCATCCCCGAAATAAAAACCGGTATATCCCTTCATGGTTCCGCTCTTATCGGTGGTCTTGAAAGAATAATTCCGGTGCGCTTCCTGTGTTGTCAAAATCTGTTTGACCGGGGACGGTTTCAGAGTGGTGGTATTCTGCGTCAGCAAAAATACGATGCCGGAAATGAATGCCGCTGTAATAGCCGCTGACAACAAACACGGCAAGAAGATAGATTTCTTCATATATGCGTTTTCTCCTTTCATGAATGGTCAGATATTGGTCAGCAAAACAAATGGAACAGCCGGCAGAACAATGATTCCGAGAACCATCAGAAAAATCTCTTGTATGGCCAACGTCATTTCTGCAGGCATCGGCAGCAGCAGACCGCCGATAAAAACAATGACCAAGCCGACCCGGGCATTTTTCAGGTCCTGGCCGCTTGGGCAGGCATGATGCGCTATACTGACCATCAAATACAGAACCAGATAATTCCATGGCGTAGTGAACAGTGCCGCCCAACTTCCGGTCTTCCAGGAATTCAGGAGGAATCTGCCGCAAAAAAATGTGCTGACCGTACCAAGCGCAATAGGCGCTATGCCGGTCAGCAAGTTTTGTATCTGTGGAAGTGGGAAAATACCACGGCAGGAATATGTAACATATCCGAGGCAATTCTCATCCATTTCTTCTTTTTTCTTTTTTCTTGTCCAGGGGAAACGATACAAACAGATTTTTTGAACATACGCTCCAGTGAATAGAGCAAGGATGGCGTGGGACAGCTCGTGATGAATCACCCCAATGAAGGTGATTTCACAGTTATACAAGCTGGCGAGTTTGGTGCCGAATCGTTTGTTCAGTCCTCTGTTGACCAAATAGCTCACCATCCATTCGACCAATATGATGCCGAGGAAATAAACGGAGAAGTTGTTGAGTACCAACCTGTGCAACGCGATGTCTGCATACTGCATAGCCGGCGCCTCCTTACAGGGTCATGGATGTGCCGTCCAGCAGTCTGGCGAAAACGACGTACCGGTAATCGGTATCCTCCTGGCTGTCAAAGGGATAATTGGTACACATCACGATACCTTTGAATTTTCCGCTGGTGCAGTAGTCCATCAGGTTTTCGTTGTTGTCCAGGATGATTGATTGGCCGTCCTTGGATGCCATGCCGAGCTGGGTTTTTGATACCGCATAGATGAACTCCCCATAAACGGTCTTGATATACAGCCGGTCCCCGGGCTTTGCAGACTGAAGAGCCGAAAATGCCTGGTCATTGTAATCAAGAATCACAGCGGCCCCTGCGGTCTCCCCTATTCCTGGCAGGTTTTTGATTCCCGGAGTCAACACACATGCCGTATCATCGGCATCCAGAAATTTCTGTGAGTTGGAATAGGCCAGATTGACTTGCATATTCCATGCATCGCAGTACAGTGTTCCGAATGTCTTTTCAAGCTGGTCGGCAATCAGGAAGTGGGAAGCCGCATCGGTATAGACCTTATAATCTTCCTCATGCAGCGTGGAGGTCTTTTTCTTTTCTTCTTTTGCCCGGATGTTCTTGGCCACTTTATCCGGTAAATCTGTGCTCGGCATACCCAACTGAATGGATTGTGTCAAAACGTCTTCAACGGAAGCTGTTGGTTTCGGTGGCCCTTCTACCTGCGGCAGTTCAAAAGAAATGGCATCGATTTGTTCAGCAAGCACATCGTTATCGTGAACCTGGCCGGCTGCCGATACGAGAAAAAACGCAGCGCACAGTCCGAATGCCGCAAGGGTAATCAATGCCAGAGTCCCTTTTCCGCTGCTTTTTTGTGTCTGCGGAAGGAAGCTCCGATAATCTTCACCATATTGTCCATCGTACTCTTTGTTTTTTCTGTCTGTGTCGGCATCGTCGGGTTCTTCGTCTTCCAGATGCAATTCTTCAAGAGGCGTGGCGAATGAATCGTCGGTATCATCATTTCCATCATCGTAAAACAATGGCACATCAAAATTTTCATCTCTGTTCCGCATAATGTCATCCCTCCTTTTCAAAGGTGATTCTCAATCTTTAAGGAAACTGGCAATTACGCCGATGATAGCAAACACAACCGGAATCGTGGATGGTGCCAACGCAATGCCGGCAGTTGCGGCAAATGAAATCAGATACCCACCAAACAGATTTTTGACAATCACGCCAATGATATAGCCGATGATGCCGGAAATCACTGCTTTCGTGAGTCCGACCATAATGAAAACCACGGCTGCGATAATCAGTATGACGAAAACCATACTTGTCATGATGTTCCCTCCCCTCTCTTATCGATTACTTCTTTTTTTCCACATGAATTTTTTATCATAACGGTGTTTGGTCTTTGGTGCGCTGTGTGTTTCCTGAAGAACTTCGCTGGGAATATCCATCAAAAAAGGCGACGGCCTAAATTGGCCATCGCCACTCTGTGCTGCTGTGTTGTAGGTTTGCGGTGCATTATCGTAGGTTGACAGATACAGGTCTTTTTTCGCTCTTGTAATAGCCACATAAAAAATGCGCCGTTCCTCATCCATGCCGGCCTTCGTTTCCTTGGCCTTTGCCGAGGGAAGGATTCCATCAACCAGGCTTATCACGAAAACTGTGTCGAATTCCAGGCCCTTGGATTTATGAATGGTCATGAGCGATACATAGTTCTCTGTGGTTTCTTCATCGGCCTGAGCTATCAAAGCCGCCTGTTGAAGAAACCCTTCCAGGGACGCCTCTTCCCGGTTGGTTTTTGCGTATTCCAAAATGGTCATGCGCAGCTGTTCAAACAGGTCTTCCAAATCTGTACCGTCACTCTCGTCCTGTGTTTCGGCCAATTTGGCATAGCCGGAATAGTTCAGGACGACATCGAGAAGCTGAGAAAGGTCCGTTTCTGAGGTCGTATCTGAAATCTTGGCCATGATTTGACCGAACTTTTCAAGCGCCGGCTTCTGTTTCCGCAGCTCTGGGTATTCATTGAGATTTTTGATGACTTGCATCATAGATACCTCATGGGATGCCGCAGTGGCTTCCAGTGCCGATACGGTTGCCGGACCAATTTTTCGGGCCGGACTGTTGATGATGCGCTTGAGTCTGGTGTCGTCATTCGGATTGATGATGAGGGTCATGTAAGAGAGAACGTCTTTAATCTGCTTACGCTCGAACAATGGCATGCTGCCGATAACACGGAACGGGACCCGCCGGTGCATCAGGCAGCTTTGCAGCATGCTGACCTGCCGTTTCCCACGAAACAAAACTGCGATGTCCCTTGGCGCCGTACCGGAATGGACCATATCCTGAATTTTGTCGGCGACCTTTTCGGCCTCTTCCTGGAAATCGTTGTAGACCGTATAGTGGACCTGGTCCCCTTTGTCGTTGTTGGCATGCAGAGTCTTGCTCATCCGCCGGTTGGCATTCTTGATAACGGAATTGGCCGCCAGGATAATATTGCCGCAGGACCGGTAGTTCTCTTCCAGCCGGACCTGATAGGTGCCCTTGAAGATGGCCGGAAAGTTGAGGATGTTGCTTACGTCGGCTCCGCGAAAACTATAAATCGACTGGTCGTCATCCCCAACCACACACAGATTGGGGTGTTCCCGGGTGGCTATCAGGTAAATGAGCATGAATTGCGCGGTGCTCGTATCCTGGTATTCATCGACCATAATGTACGGGTACTTTTCCCGAAGTTGCTGCGCGACTTCCGAGGACTGCTGCAAGAGGCTAACCATATTGAAAATCAGGTCATCGAAATCCATAGCATTGGCTTTCATCAGTCTTTCTTGGTATTCCCGATAGTAGCGTACATATTTTTCCAGGACTTCATCCGTTACGCCCTCCTTCAGAACATCCGCCGGGGCAAGCATCTTGTCTTTCCAGTGTGATACATATTGCAGAACTTCCAGAGCATCTTTTTTGGTGATACCCTTTATTTCTTTTCCGCCCTTCATCACATCTCGCATAACAGATGCCGAATCGTCTTCATCGTAAATTGTGAACTGCTTGTTGTAGCCAAGGAGATGAGCGTATTTGCGCAGCTGTCTGGCACAAAAAGAGTGGAATGTCGAAACAGACAGGCACGTTGCCAGCTCGGTGCCCAGAATCCGGCCGATGCGTTCCTTCATCTCATTGGCCGCCTTGTTGGTGAAGGTGATGGCCAGGATGTTGTAGGGGGAAACCGCATCAACCTGCATGGCATCTATCAAAGCATCGCTCGGTTCCGTTATGGTCCCCGATTGAAATGCTTTCAGTTCCTCGACAAGCCCCTCGGTAACCGTGCCGTTGATTTCACCACTCTCATAAGCATTCCCGTATTTGACCATATAGGCTATCCGCCGGGTAACGACCGTAGTCTTTCCTGTTCCGGCTCCGGCTAACACCAGTTCCGGGCCGACGACATGAAAAACAGCTTCGCGCTGCGCGGGATTCAGGTCTTCGAAGTCAGATTCGATGAACTGTCTACGCAATGCAAGAAATTCTTCTTTTAGACTCATTCGTTTTCCCCTTCCTTCATATAAGGGTTTTTACATTGCCGCATATGGACCGGCTCCACTTTCACTTTTCTTCTTCTTGAACTATACTGTCTTGATTTTTCCTCGCTGGGTGCCCGGTCATTTTGAGCAGGCGTTATCGCAGAACCTTGGGTCTGTACATCTGCAAGAAGAGGCAAGAAAATATTTTCATCTTCTTTTGCCTGTTGTAATACAACTTCCCCGTACAAAAAGTCATCCTCATCAATTTCTTCTTCCCATGATTTCGTGCAATCAAGGCTGAACATCTTTTCCAATTTCTTTTTGTTTTGCGGGGATTGTCTGTACTGTTCCTCATGGGGTTCCCGAACATCTGGGATGAATACATCCTCATCGGTAAACTCACCCTGAAACATTTCGCCTTGTTCGCACATCGGGCATATGGTTTTATTGGACGGGTACACAGCATCAAACCTGCGGTGGCATTTCTGGCAGTTACGCATCGCTATCAATGGTCATTACCTCCTGCAGTATCGCTTTTTATCTTTATGGGGTTCCCGTAATCATCATATTTTTTCGTTTTCAGCAGTTTCCCACCGATGGCCTGCACATTCAGAAGACGGGTGCCCATAATTTTGGCAATACCGTTCTCGGGACCGGCAACGGGAACGATTATAAATACGGGACTACGGGATTTCCATACGGTATGCAGTGAACGCAAATCATTGTCAAACCAGACAAACACATGGTTCCCGCTCCCTTTATCCACCGCTTGTGCTCCGCTATTATCATTTACCTCTCGAAGAGAACTCTGCTGCGCAATCCACCGTCTTACTGCAGTCTGAGCACGGGCTGGCGTGATGCTCGTTACACTGGAAAGAATGTTCTGTGTGTCACGGATAGGTACAAAGTAGATTTCCGTGAATATCTCTTCCAGGGTTTCTATGGATAACCGGTCACGATTGGGTTCCCATTTCCCTTTTCTTTGTATTGGGGTGCCCGTGTTTTCATCGACTGGCAGGCTCCCCGCGTGGCGCTTGAAAAACAACTGAGCAATACACCCATAAGATTTGGCAAACAAAATACAGGGTGCTTCGCGTTTGAGGGAAAATTGCATGGTCTCGCGCAAGTCCCTGGAATTCTCAAACAATCCCAATATTTCTTCTTTGGTCTTGCGCTCGACCGTAGAATTGAAGAATATGAGCTTTCCGCCCATGTTGTACAGGAAGAAAATCCGTTTGTTTCTGATTATCACTCCAACACAACGTGTTTGATTCAAAGGCCCAGAGCCATACAATTCCCTTGCGGTCTGTCGTATTTCTGTGAGCGAATAATAGGCGCCTACCCGCTGCATCTCCTCTATCTGAGCCTTTTCTGTTTCATCAGATTCCTGTGTACGGTCTATGAGAAGGGACAACCTCGGTTTTTCCCCTTCATCCACCATCATTCCCATCGCTCGGCAGGCACTGTAAACGTTCATGACCAGCTCCTTGCGCTCATCTCTTCTGATGGCGACCAGAGCTTGGTTGGGTGGCTTTTCCCCGTGCTCACTCTCCAGTTGCTTGATGGTCTGTCTTCCTTTGTCAGTTAATTGGAGGTATCTGACCTTTCTTGCTCTTGGTGCGGGCGCTTTCTGATATTGCTCTACATAGCCTTCTTGTAACAACCAGATGAGCGCCCGGTCCACACTTTGCCTGTGGTGTTCTGAGAGCTGATTCACGAAGGATGACCGTTTTGAATCTCCATAATTCCGCAGGGTGAACAGGATTTTTGCCTTTATCCCCCCATTGTATATGGCCCGCATAACCTGCCTCCTTCTTTGTCTGAATTGTTTGACTGATTATTGCCTTGTTCTTTTCTCATTTATTCCCCACAGTCCACACCAAAACCGGCCATAAAATCGCATGGGTTCCAGTTTTTTGGCTTTGAATTGGTTGACAAAACGCTGCGCTGATTTTCTGCTGCATTTTACAACCATTTCGCCATTATTTTGGATTCTTGAATTGGTTGTCATTTAACAGCGCCGGCAGGTCATTCTCCTGAACCAGATAGACCAATGTTTTGGCTTCACTGCCTCCAATGGTCGTATAGTAGAAAGAGAACTTGTCGGCACTGTCAGCGATGCCGATGACTTCTGTTATGGCGTTGGTCACACGCTGCATTTCGAAGTTATCATTATCACAACAGCCGGCCGAAAGTCGAACCTTACCTCTAACAATACGCTGGTAAACCAGCGTATATCGGCAGGATGGGTCGAACTGAAATGGTTGCGTTTTGCTGTATGCGAGAAGGGCTTCTTTGACATCGAAATATACGTTGTATGCACCCTTAATTGGATACGGTGTAAGCGGAAGAAGGACCAGCTTCAGAAGTATGCTGCCAGACCTGCCGGACACCTGTATGTCCCTCAAATGAGCATCCTCTGCAGCCTGGTGTTCCGCCATCGGTAAAGCTGCTGCATCTACCAATTTCCTTGCAGCAAACCTGGCCAATTCCAGGTCCTGGATAAGCTCCAGAATGTCTTTCCCAGCCATTTCCCGCCCCAAGGATGCCGCGATTTTGCCGGCCACACCAGCTGCTTTCTGTCCGATGTAAGCCAGTTCAGAATAAACGCTCTGTTCATCTCGTACAGCATCCGCAGGGGGTGGTGGCCCAACATCCTCCTGGTGCCCTTCAGAAAGCCCTTCAATGACAGCCAGAACGGGAGATTCAGACCTTTTCCGGGACATCATTCCACCGGCTTTCCTTGTCGGTATATTTGATATCATCCCGATTAAAGGTATAAGAATCACGGCCGAAGCGGACAAACATGACATATCCCGCTTTGGCAATGTAGTCTTCTCTGTACCCCGGTTCCACAATGGCTACACGCTGAATGACCTTGCGGACCTCCAGAGGAACCGGAACGCTTGCCAACATCCTGGAGGTAGCAATTTCGCTTCCCCGGGGGATGTAGCTGATTTGAAGCAGCTTTGTAGTGGCTGCGGCATTCTTCTTCAGGGCTTCTTCGCTGGGCGGCATGAGAACGTACAGCAAAGCCGTGCAATCGGGTGCGTTGAGCACCCGGCGGTCAAAGAAGGTGTATTCCTCCAAACTCATGAATTCCAAAGCCACACGGATAGCGCGGCTCATCTGGCGAATATAGGAATCGACTTTGGTGGTGTCAGATTCACAAACAAAATCATCCTGCATATAACAGTAATGAGCGACCTCTGCCTTATGCAGCGCACTTGTGGCCCGTTCTGTGGACATGTTGTAGTATCTGGACAGATACAACAGAAGGACTGAACGCTGAACCGCATGGAACCTTGTGACCATGCGGTTGATTTCCTGATTCAAATTCATTCTCACCATCATTCCTTTCTCAAAAATAGCTGTCTGTGTTTTTGGTTCCTTGTTATTATGAGGTTCCTTAAATTTCCGACTTCCCCTTTTTATTCTGATTTATCGCGATTTTCTGGACATAAATAAATGGTTCCCAAAACCACATATAGATGTGTTTTGGGAACCATGTTGTCCATATTGCTTCTTTTTTTATGGAACCAAGCATTATATTGGTTCCATAAACCTAATCTCATTGATGTAGCGTTGTTTATTCGGCTTCTCCCGTTGCCGTTTTCTGCGCATCATTATTCTCATCAGGCTCGGTGCTTTCGCTATCGCCACTCTGCAGTTTTTTGAGGGCAGCGATACGAGCGGCCCTCTCTTCTCTTTCTTTTCGAGCCAAAGCCGGGTCAGTAGAGATGACATACGCTTCTTTTTCAGATGCGGTAAATTTGACTTCTACGCGGGCGTTACCGGTGACCATAATTCCTGTACCACGAGGCAGGTTGGGAATGTGTTCATATTCGTTTTCCGACAACTCCATAACGTCACGCAACCGGGCCAATTCACCTTCATCCAACCGAAGACAAATCTTCGTGTCCGATGCAGAGATGATACCTTTGCCATAGGCGCCGTTCTTCAGCTTGAAGAAGTCAGTAACTTCCTGCGTCATTGATACAGCCGAACCACCGTATGCACGAATGGTTTTGAAAATCTCAACGCAATAGTTGGCGGCCATGTCGTTGCCTTCAATACCAATCAGCTTCCAAATCTCATCAATGAACACGGCCTTTTTAACAGCTTTGTCTTCTTTGATTTTCCGCCACACAAAATCCAGAGCAACGAACAGAGAAACGGCAAGGTCATCGCCATTCAGACCATCCATATCAAAGCAGATGTATTTGTTGTCCAGGTTAACGTTGGTATGCTTGTTGAAGTTCTTCTGAGCACCATTGACATACGGTTCCAGCATGTGGACCATACGGGTCATGCCGGGTTCGTCTTTGATAATGTCATAAACATCACCAAGCAGCGGAAATTCCTTGTATTGTTTTGTACCCGGGATGTAGATGGATTCGTTATCATCCGTAATACCTTTGCGTCGATACGCTTCATAGAAATACTTATCCATCCGGGTTTCTTCTTCGTAAGTGATATCCTTGCAAATCAGGTGGATGAACGTCCGCAAGCTGGATACTTTTTGTGCCAGCAGAGATTTCATCACATACCCTTCTTCCATTGCCGTTTCATCCGGCGCCGAAATATCAAAGATATTGATGGAGTAAGGCGTACCAGGTCCCATCGTCAGGTACTGACCCTGGATTTTATCACAGGTACGCTTGTAGTCTTCACGGCCTTTCAAGGGTGTGATGATGAACACCTGGATTCCTTGCAGACGTTCGCGCACAGCAAAGAGCTGTGCTGTGAATGTCTTACCGTAACCACTCTTTCCCATGATGGCCACGTTGGCGTTAACATGCCGGGAGGTGTCGAAAAGGTCAATCGACACCAGGGAGTTATTGCGGGCGTTGGTTCCCATCATAATACCACGAGGGTCTTGCAACTCGAAAGACAGGAACGGATACAGCGAGGCGGCACCTTCCGTCATCATGTTGTGCCAAGCCTTGGAACGAATCATTTTATCCAGCTTGCACAGTGGCAGCGTGGAATAAAATGCCTGTTCCTGCTGGAACAAACAGCTGCGCAGTTTGTAGTTCTTGGATTTAGCTGCCTTAATGAGGAAATCCTCATTAGACTGAAGCTCAAGCAGTGTATCGGCGGTGACGGTGACGAGAATAGAAACCTCAAAATATTCCTGTTGAGATGCCATGGCTTGCAGCATATAAGTACCGGAAGCCACACGAGTCTGCATATCATACATGTCCGTCGATTCAGTGTTTTGCCGTTTGGTAATATTGAAACGCTGATTACGGGCAATTTTCTCGCGGACTTTATCTTGGGGAATATGGTCCACAAAAATGTCTACATCCACGCCTTCCGCAAAGTTCACAAAGAAGTTCATCCATCCTGTTACAACGGCAGGCTGCGGATAACCGTCAGCGTCAAGATAATAAAAGGCGTAGAATTTATTGTCAATGACGCAATAATGCGCATGCATAAAATCCATCCAGGCCGGGGCAATAAATTCATTTGCGGCAATCAGGGCAGTCTTCTTTTCTTCTCCGTTTTCCTGTTCCTTGAGGGATTCCAGTTCATAGTTATTGAAAACTACTTCTGCGTGGTCACGGAAAAGAGTATCTTCGGATTTATGGCGATTCAGAATTTCATAAAGAATTGAATTGACGCCCTCATCCGTATCGCCAGTCGGCAAGGTAGCGTTACCACATTCTAACAGCCGGCTGCGAATCATGGCGGCATAAGAATTGAGATTGGTAACGATATCGGCGAAGTTTGTACCATCTGCCATGGCAGAGTCTTTATGTTCGATGATGATGAAAAAGCGACGCTTGACACCTACTGTATGAGCCGTGTTGCGAATCAAACGGAGATAGTCTTCCTGCATGGAGCGACATGTTTCATTGGTTTCACCTTCCATGTTTTTCCGCATAATCTCGATAAGTTCTTCTACGTCGCCTTTACGGGAAAAACATTTCATTTGAATACGATACGGGATAATATTCAAAAGACCGCCGAACGCATCGCCGACGGCATTCTGCTTATTAACAGACAACATATCGAAATTCTGAGGAAGGACCTCAATAATTTTCAGATACCGTTTGTCATGGGTAACAATAATGCTGTCAATCACATCCTGAACCTGTGTACAGGTCTGCGTTGAATTTATCCAGATGGCACGACGGGCTTTTTCATCAGCCTTTGCCTTTCGGATAGCCGCCTTACGTTGAGCCTTCAGCATCCTTTTCTGCATCTGAAGAATTTCTTTGCGCCGGTTCTCTACCTGCTGTATACGTTCTTCTTGCGCTTCTTTCTTCTTTTCATACTCATCATTTTTATGTTTGCCGAAGAGCATCAGTCATCATCTCCTTTACGATTCCTTTCGGGATGCCTTGCTTTGCGCATTTCTTCGCGCTGTTTCCGCCGTTCTTCCCGTTCGGCTTTTTTGCGGGCTTTTGCTTCGGCTCTACGTTGAGCGGGGGTTTTCAGCTCATCAGGAATCAAATTATGCTCGGCCAGATAGCTCTCATCTTCAATGAATTGTTCGTTGTGGGTCGGGTTTGTGATATTGGTATCGATGTCGTTTTTGGAGTCAGGGTCTTTGTTCATCAACAAATCGATGGCGTTCATAATTTGTTTGACAAACGGCTCTTCCAGGTCGTGGAACAGATATTCCGGCGTGGTTTCCCATTTCAGACGGGGGTTGTATTTTGCATAGTGCTTACACTTTTGATACCGCACAAGCAAAGTAATAAACTCAACCAAACTATATGGTGGGATGCCGAAGATGCCAGCAATAAGAGGGAGACCAACTGTAACAGTCATCACCTGGATTTTCAATGTGAGGGATTCCGGATTGAACAAATTCCAGACCAACAATCCCGGGATGGCTGCCAGCAACAGACCCTCTATAAGATTTCGTGTACGAAACAAGCCGTTGAAACAACGGCCAGAATCGGTGACATTGACCGGTATACGACGGGCACGATAACCTTGTGCCATAAGCAGAGATACCTCCTTTTCATTTCATGATGGAATAGGCAGCGGCTCTTAAATGGAGAATTCCTTCTCCCACAAAGCCCTGAATCGCACCATTTTTTCTTGTGGAATCATAAAGAATCAACTTCTGAATGTATTTGATAAGGTATTGCATACCGTTATCAACGAAAGAGAAATAGCCGTCTTTTGCCATTTCGTTCAGCTGTTGGATTTGGAAGAAAATTTTGCTTTCGTCTATTTTCTCTTTTTCAATTACCGTAAAGCTGATTACAGTAATTGTAGAAGCGTTCTGTTCAAGCTGGACTTCCACTGGCAACGTATTTGCAGTTCGTTCTGTTTGTTTTGCCATCATTTACAAATCACCTCACAATTAAATTCTTTTTATAAAAAATCCGGTTGCCAACTTCCATTTCGGTTCTGTATGACGCATGGTATACTCACATAAAATGCCTCCGTACAGTTTATCTATAACTGCTCTAAAGACTTCATCGTGGCTTATCATAAAAAACAACGTCATGCTTGAGTGAACCAATAAATAATCAGGACTTCCAAATATATCGAATGCGTCATGAGTATCACGTTGCAAAATCAGATGTGTAGCTTTATACAATCTTTGCTTCAGGGTTGGGTCACTCCAGTAAGAAATCGCTTCCGCTTTGTTTTTAATGAAGCGAATGTCGGTATGAAATAAACGATGTTTTTCATCAAAACAGGGAAATATGAACCATTTCCATGGAATGGGGGCGTGCCCATTTTCTATTTCCTGAATATATGAATCATAAGCATTGTTTGCGGATTGTGCTTGCCTGAAGCGGTCTATTTTATTCAAATCATACTGATACACATTCATCCCTTCCCTAGTCTTTCGGTTTATTTTGCTCTTGTATTGACCATTGGCCGGAATAATATATTCCGTTGCTCACCACCCACCACAAGAAGGTTGTCAATAAGGGTGGTTCCCGGATTTTGACATCCGGGTTGAATTGCTCCAAATCTGAAATCAGATTTTGAAGCAGTTGCCGATGACGCGGTTGTATTTCTCGTTCACGCCGGTAATCTCCATCCAGACATTGTCACGCACGGACAGAGGAACCTTCGGGTTGACGTTTTCCTTGGCAATGATGCCGATGATACCCCACGACAGCAGACGAACGATGTAATGGCGTTCGGTAACCACAACGACCTGCGCAACCTCATGGGGCTTGGTGGACAGGTCGATGTCGCGCACGTTCTTCACGAGGCCGAGCTGGATTTCGCGCAGGACACCAGACAGCCGCAGCTTGATGGTGCGGTTTTCCTTGTCCACTTCCAGTTCGCGGATGGCCACATCAATAGCCATTCCGGGCTTGTAGCTTTCAGAAGCATCCGTCACAAGGTGGCGGGAAGTCAGCTGTCCACGAGTGATGCGGGTTTCAACCCCCATGAACTCAACGCGGACACCGTTGCTGTCGCTGGACATGATATAGGCCGGACCGTGTGCGCCGACCTTGGCCAGCGGGTGGTCGCCGAAGAAGAACTTGTCCTGCTGCTTCTCCATGGCAAATGCACGGGAGCAGATGACGCTCGGCAGGCCAACATTGCCGTTTTCGTCGGGAGTGGGGTAAACAATCTCGACGGGAACACACTGGAACTTGCTCATGGGAGCATGGTTCGTGTAGCGGCGCTGCCGGCGAAGGACTTCCGATTCGCTCTCATCCTCATCGCGGACGATGTTGGAATAAGCGGTGAAGTCGTCACCGGTGAAGACCAGCCGCAGCGTTCCGTAACCCTGGCCATTGGGCAGCACCTGGACGGCGTAAACACGCACAGCACGCAGGTCGTTCGGATTGTTGTTCTCGCGGACCTCATCATTTGCGGTCATCATGGCGACCATGAACTGGTATTCGCCACGTCCCGTACGGGAAACCTCCGTGTTGTGGTCGATGATGGCCTTGATGTTGTCCAGCTCTTTCTTGTATGCCACATCCGCCTGAAGGACGTTGTAGTAGTCCCCCATGTAGTTGGCGCTGTCGCTGATAACATCATCCTCGCTCCGGCGAACACGCTGGCGCCGGGGACGCCGGGTGGCTGCAGCTTCAGCGGTCTCCATATTGGTCGTTGCGGCAACTTCGGCAGCATCTTCGGTTGCCTCGGATTCCGTCTTGGCGGCTTCAGTGGTTTCTGCCGCCGGCTCTGCAGCAGCGACCTCTGCGGTTTTGGCGGCGGTTTCGGTTGCGGAATCACTTTCCGCCATCATGGTTTCATGTTCGATGTTTGCACTCATGTTTTCCATAAAGAAAAACTCTCCTTTCACTTGTTGTGCGTCAGAACGGTTGACGCAAAATGAAAATATTTATGAAATTCACCCTGCATGGCGAATAACAACAAAAAGAAAAGACACCCACGAAAAGTGGATGTCTTTGCATCGAATGGAAAAATCAGATATTCATATTGAAGGTATCGCTAATTCCGGTCAAACTGTTTTGCGAGGTCTTATCGTGAACCGGTGGTTCCTTGCCTTTTTTCTTTCCCGTTTGCCTGGAAGAGGTTGAAGATGACTTCTTGTCCATATTTTGGACTGAGGGATAAGGACTAGGACGGCGCATATAGGTCTGGCCTTGTTTTGCTGAACTACTTGCCGGTGGCCGAGGGTTGCGCGATTCCTTTGTTTGCGGTTCTTGTGTGGGAGGCGCAACGGCGTCGGAACGTTTGTTTTCCTTCACCGGTTGCGATTGTTTCGGAGCCGCAGTCGTTCTTTCCGTTTCATCGGAATGTTTTCCCATGAGTTTGGAATTTACAGCATTCCAAACTTTCTGCTGGTTCAAATCATTGTCCGAATAATCTTCGAAGATTGAATGATACGGACCATAGATTTCTTCCGTTGTCGGGAATTTGGCCAAAGGCGCCGGCTCAGGCAATCCAGCCTTATAGAAAGGATGATAGATATAACCACAGCGTTTCGCACGAAGCATCTGCTGGCCAGCATGGTAAATCAGAATTTCCTCGATTCCCAGACGCTTTGCTTCATCAGGGGTAATCAGCGGCCGTTTGCCGGCGCCTTCACTGGTGGCGTAACCTTGCGCTATACCACGCATACCCGAGATGTTTTTTGCATCTCGAATACTGTTTGTGATAATAGTCGCTTCTCCACTCAGCTTGCTGACAAATTCAGCATTTGCGTCACCGTTACAGCCAAGAAAAATAACCGTGTCGCAGCACTCAATAATGGTGCCCTGGTCATGTTCATCATAGGCTTTGGCCAACTGTTCTACGCTCTGAATGATGATGGTCAGATAAATTTTCCGGGACCGAACCGTACTGATAACACGGTCAAAATCCGGGATGTGACCGATGTTGGCAAACTCATCACACATCACATTCACAGGAATTCGATTGTTGGCTCCGAGTTCATCTGCGGCATCAGAAACATCACGGAACAGAAAAGAGAAGAAAAGACTGGTCAGCAGTTTACGCGAAGAATCTTTGTCGGAAATAACACAGAAAATAACTGTTTTGCGGTCACCCAAGGACCGGAAGTTGATATCCGTATGTGCGGACATGGAAACAATATCGGTATTCGCAAACAGCTTCAGCCGCTGTGAAAGGCCCTGGATGAAGTTGGGTTGGATTTTTGCATCACTGTGTTTGAACATGCTCCATGCGATAGAGGCCGGATGCGAAGTCGGTATCTGCGCATCATTGAACATCTTCATCAGTTCCGTTAAATCGTACCGGACGAACATACCAAAGATTTTGTCGATGGTGACAGGGTCAGATGCTTCCTTCAGTTCACGAATGTACACATCAATTTCTTCGTCAGAAACAAGGTCGCTACTTTTCATAATCAAACGAAGAGCAGTTTCCTTCTCGCGAAGATTTTTTGACTTATTGCGGATGATGCCAAACAAATGCTGCCGTTCTTCGGCTGTGATATTGGGGAGGTCTTGCTCTTCCCATTGGTCGGCAGAACGATTGAGGTTTTCCTCATAGGTCTGCTCATACCGCCAGCCATTATAAGCAACAGCAGCCTGGAACAGGTTGTGTTCACCAGGTCCCCAGAAGCCGTCTTCCTTTTCGCCATCAACAGTGTTTGTCATAACAATATCGACAAATGCGGTCAGACGGCTGAAGTCCATGCGCCCGGTATTCACATCGAATATCTCTTCAGCAAAGTTCCAAGCATTGCTCTTTTCAGGGTGAACCATATTGTAGACTTTTACGTCATATCCTCTTGACTTGAAAAGGTTATATGACTTCTCGCAAAGCTCACCTTTGGGGTCTACGCAGACAACGCTTTCCCCACGTACAATCGCCTGGAAGATGGCATTGAAGCCGAACGAAAATGTTTTGCCTCGGCCGGGGCTGCCGATTACCAGGAAATTCTGGTTGCCGCCAGATGTGATGGGAAGAGAAATGCACTCTTTTCCTTGTGTTGTGAACTGTCCAAGAATGTAACCTGTTGCATCCTTGATGTCACTGACACAGTAGACTTTGGCAGCTTCCTTTTTGCTCATCCATCTGGCCGAGCCGTATGTGGCATCAACGGCATAGCTGACACCTCGTTCGTCAGTTTCTGCAACCGGCGACAAATCAGGAGAACGTATAATGATGGTCAGCATGATAATGCATGCTGCAAGTAGATATGTGAACAACGTGGAGCCAAGACCAAGGCCGGGAAAAATGCCTATCACGATGTATTGCAATGGAGATTGGCTGGTGGCAAATCCAAGAGAATATTTGTCATCGAGTGCCAAAGATATCATGGTAAAGAATCCAACAATCCATGGGGTCAAGGCAAATACAGCCACGGCAATGCCGATATAAATAGCCCGGGTTTGTTTGTCAAGACGCTTTACCAGCTCCAGGAATTTATCTTTGCTATCTTTGGCACGTTTGGAAAAAGTAACCGCCCCTTCTTCATCGTCCGGTTCGCTAAAGAAATTGCGTACCTTTTCAAGCATGTCACTTATCATTGTTATCACCTTGCTTTGCTGCTTGCTGTTCTATGAGTGCAGTTTGGGAATCTTCATAATCAACGGTGAAATCACCGTTTTCATCAATCGTTCCATCATCGAGCATCATATTGTACAGCTTTTCATCATTGGGGTCGGTGTATTTGACAATCGTTTTTCCATCATTCTGTGACTGGTTAGCCGCAGCACGATTTCCTCTTGTATCAAGAACAAACAGATTGCTCAAGTCGGTTTCATCTGTGACAACATGTACGGAAGAACCGTCAGTGTAGATATACCATCCCGTGTAACGGCTTAGTTCGCTGGCAGGAACATAACACGCATTTCCCTGGCCAATCGTAAACTGGTCCGTCCAGAAAACATCTCCTTCGGTGCCTTCTCCCAAAGAGGCATTATAATTTCCGGCCTCAAAGGTTGCCGCTTTATAAACTCCCGGAGCACCAATGGAATACGGCACACTGATGGTCGCACCAGCGTAGTTGCCCTGCAAAGGTATGGTAAGGACCCCATCTTCGGTGTTGTTATAATACAAATCCGGATTTACAACACTTGCCACATAGGTTAACGGAATGTACCATTCACCATCCGTGAACTTCGGATAGCCTCCTTCGACCAGACGACCATTAACGATAAGTGCTCCCTTTGTATCAGATGTGCCATTCAATATGGCTTGTCCGGCGTCCCACGCTTGTTGTGCCGCATCGAGTTCTTCTTGAGTACCAAACACATAAATTCGTTTGCCGGTATATTCCTGCCGAAGCCAAATAGAAATGTTCCTTACATATCCATCGGCATCAACAATATTGGGAGAATACCCGTACAACTGAACATATACCGTTGGGTCTTCCTGGCCTTCAGGCACCGGATTGCCTGTGATAGAAGATGCCGGTACAGCATAGACTTGGTTGCCTAAAAAGGTTTTAAGACCTACCACAGCGGTATTGCTTGTACACCATTTGTCCGCAAATTCTTTATCGCGTTCCCAAATCTTCTGGCCATTGTCTTCTTGAGTAAAATATCCGTTATGCCCTTGCAGGGTGGGTTCACTGCTCGGCAAAAGGACAAATTCTTGTGTGGCACTTTCGCTCGTTTCCGGTGTAGATTCGGCTGCAGTTTCTTGTGTAGAAACAGAGGGATTTTGCTTTTCATCTGCCGTTTCATTTGGCTGAGGACGGAAAATCATATAAAGAATTCCCAAAATAAGTAAGGCGAGCAAAAGGAAAATGCCCAGAACATAACCTCTTGTTCCCTTTTTCTTGGGAGACTGATAATTATGTTTCATAATTGTTTAACCTCCCTGTAAGAAGACCGAACGAACATAGTGACTAGGGTGAGTTGTCATAAAGTTTTTTGACCAGTTATCTGCACGAACGCCGCCTTTTGGTGTACATTCGCACCAGTTGCCATCACCTACGTACATCCATACATGTCCTTCATAAGAGCCTGTTGGATAAACGACTTGAAGGTCACCAGGTTGAACTTGGTCAGCAGTAATTTCGATAAGTTCTCCACTTGCAATAGCACTCGCATAGCCATTTGTATTGGTCGGTGACAACGGAATTCCAGCCATAAAATAGCAATACTGGACAAAACTGGAACAGTCAAATTGTGTGCCAGTGTAATTTACATTACCGGGAGAATATAGACCTGCATTGACACCATCACGGAAGCCATTGCTTTGGTTATAGGTGTATTTGCCACACGACGCCAATGCTATCTGAACAAGCTGACCTCTGGCGGAAGCAGGGTCAAGATTCAGGCTGCCAAGCAAAGCCTCGATTTCTTCGGGGGTCATGCCGGGTTGATAGCCGCCACCGCCAACAATGCTTCCGCCGCCGTTATTCATGTTCAGATTGTACAGTTGGCAAAGCAATTCGTATTGCATATCATAATAGCTGTCGATGGCATCATAATATGCTTGTTTTTCTTCATCTGAGAGTGTCTTCGCCATCTCGTTTGCAATAATATCTTTTGCATCAGCCCTTAAAACAACAGAATAGGTTGTTTGTACGGTCACATGAACACAGACTTCATAGTGGTCGTGTTTCCATGAGTAATCATCAACCGTGTGTGTGATAAGTTTCCCCTCGTCATCATATTGGCGGTCTCCATTTTCATCCAATGTAGCTTCTTCATGAGTTCCGCTTTTGTATCTGATTTGAACATCATGTGTGGTTGGGGTTTCTTTTATTTCTGTAGTTGTCACGATTTGGTAGATGCTTTCTTGTTCTTTGCTTGTGTTTAAGTCCTGCCGTTGAATACCGCGTCCGGCTATCTCACCTGCAAGGCGCAACAGCTGGTACTCTGTGCTTTTCATTTTCGCTTCTGCCGATGAATTGCTGTCGCCAAGCAAACTATCATCTGAGTAGGTTGCATCCACACCATATTGTTTGATGTCCCCATCTTTGTTATCGTTCAGAATGATTGTTTGTTCTGCACAATTTTGCAATGCAATTACTTTCATAATGGCATCCATATAACATGGTTGAGAAACATCATCATCTTCTGTGTCCGGTATACCATCGCCATCAATATCAGGCACTATGCTTGTTGAAATTGAAACTTTGTCATCTGTGCATTCATTTTTGTAAGTTTCTCCGGGCGCGTCTGTAAAGGTTCCGGCAATATAATAGTCGTCACCTTTCTTCCAGTTGGAAGTATTATTCCAATAATCGTTGCTATTCCACAGTTCCTCGTTATCATACTTATCAACGACAGATTGTTTATCACCAAGTAACGAACTTTGAGAAACAATTTGATTGGCTCTATATTCAGCTGTTTGTGCCGTTCGCGCCCAACCTTTTCGAAATGCACCATCAAGGGTAACAACAATACTGTTTGTTGTATCGGTGTATTCAGGTGCAAACTCATCATTTGCCAAACTTATGCCGCTTTTATCCAATTCTGCGAGGATAGCATCAGTTGCAGCAGCCTGACCTGGGTGTAGGACATGAAATGCAAAATCTTCAACGGAACTGGACATGTCATACATGTCAATCATGAAGTTGTATTTGGCAACACTCAAATCCTGTCCGACATTCTCGGCCCAACTTGTAATTCCTTCTCCGACTGCATCTGCCGAATAAGAAAGGACATTTACAGGTAAAGTAAGAATATAGACAAAAACAATTATTATAAGGATAAGAGCCATTATAGCGAGAATCACCAAACAACCGATTCCAATGGCCGGCGCGGCGGCAGCAGCACCGGCACCTGCGGCGGCACCTCCTGCGGCGGCACCTCCTGCGGCGGCACCTCCTGCGGCGGCACTTCCTGCGGCAGCGCCTCCTGCGGCAGCACCTCCTGCGGCAGCGCCTCCTGCAGCAGCACCCCCTGCAGCAGCACCCCCACCAGCTTCGGCCGCACCTTCTGCACCAGCGGAAACACCTAATGTTCCATTGGTTGCTGCACCAGAACCAGACGCGCCCGCTGCAACATCTCCGCCTGGGGCACCAGAGCCGGATGCACCTGTTGCGACGTCCCCTCCTGGAGCACCGGAACTAGATGTGTTGGCGGCTGCATCTCCCCCAGCCTGTGCCGAATTGCCGGATGATTGTTCTGCGTTTCCAGTGGGATGTTCAGAGTTTCCTTGTGTACCACGAGGCCCTCCGGAATATGGATTGCCAGATTGTTCAGCTGGATTTTCTCTAAGCGAATCCAACTTATTGCGCAAATCATTTGCTTTATTTCTTATATTGTTTAATGTTCTAAGAGAATCAGCGGCATCTTGTATGTCGTCGGATAGGTCGCGTTTTTCTTCATCAGGTTCGTATTCACTCATATTTTTCATCCCTTTCTTTTATGGATTTGGCCCTTCAGTCAACATTGAATTGTTGTCCGCTCATACCACGTGGAGGAAGCCAATGATGAGCAATCCCCACACAACAATGTTGTGTGGGGATAAGATTATAAACGGTTTATAGCATTATCTGAAAAAGCTATATATTGATTGTGTCATTACTTTAGTTTTGATATGGGTCGTGGCCAACCCATCTGTTTCGATATTTCTTTGAAGCCTTTCCCTTTTTGTCACGAGCGGCTTTCCTGGCCTGTTGTGCAGCAGCGTCACTTTCTTCTGCAGCTTTGTCAGTTGGATTCTGCTCATCAGTTCCAGATTCGAACATATCAAGCAAATCACGCTTCTTGTCATGTGAATCGGAGCTTATTGTATGGGATTCCGTATGAGATTCACCCTTGGATGTATCGCTTTGTCCGGCATTGTCACCGTTGCTTTGAACTGTTGTCTGCTGGATAACTGTACTTTCTTGTGCTTTCGGAGAAGATTCTTTAGCTTCGCCGCCAGTAGTCTGTACAATTTCTGTTACGGTCCCTTGGGCAACTGGTTCCGGGGTATTTCCTGTTACAACCTGCGCTGCAACCTCTGCCGGCTGGGCAATTCCGCCATGAGGTGCAGGCTGTTCATCCGGGGTAGGTGCAGCCGTAGCTTCGGCACGAGGTGCAGGCTGTTCATCCGTGGTAGGTGCAGTCGTGGCTTCAGCACGAGGTGAAGGCTGTTCATCCGGGGTAGGTGCAGTCGTGGCTTCAGCACGAGGTGCAGGCTGTTCATCCGGGGTAGGTGCAGTCGTGGCTTCGGCACGAGGTGCAGGCTGTTCATCCGGGGTGGGTGCAGTCGTGGCTTCGGCACGAGGTGCAGGCTGTTCATCTGGAGTGGGTGCAGTCGTGGTTTCAGCACGAGGCGCAGGTGCAGTGTCGTCGTGAGGCGCCGGGGTGGGTCCATCTGCAGTAGAGTCAGAAGAGCTTTCCTGTACAGGAGGATTGAAGGCATTATGGATAGCCGCATTCATAGATTCACGGTTGCCATGGTAAGCCTCTTCGAGGTCGCTTGCACTAATGCGTCCACGTGCAACGACAGTAGTTGGGTCATTCTTGGCAACAGCAGCAAGCGAGACCATGCCATTTTCATCAGGCTGGCTTGCGCTGACCACATAACCGCCGCTTTTGATATTTCCCTGTTTGACGGCATCTCCCATCGTGTTCTTGGAGAATGTCAATGGGCCATTATCATTGCTCAAAGGAGCATACGTGTTGCTGCTTGCACGAGGAGTATCATTCATCGAGTTGTGTGCAGTTACGACAGGCTCGACAACACCATTTTTGTTTTTCTTCGTAACAAATGCGGAATCAAGATTTCCACTGGCGATAGCATCGGCTGCATCGCGAAGTGACTTACCGCTCTTCAAAGTGTATTCATCTTGACTAATGGGAGTTCCTTCACTATTACGAGTTGTAACAAGAACTGGTTGAGAATTGTCCAAATTCTTACCACTCGTAGTATTGATAGACTTATTGATAGCGTGACCATTCTGGTCAACACCCGTGATGTTATATCCGTTACCTTGGTTAGTTGGAGTAATCTTGGTACTCTTGATATCACCACTGAACAGCTTTTGAGTTTGTGCGGGAGAACCGGCCACCATTCCGTTTGACAATTTTTTGCCAGTGCCAGCGGTTTGGCCTACATCGCCATAGCGGAGATGGCTCGCCTCTCGACGTTCCAAAAGATTTCCATTTTGGTCACGTTTATCGAACATGGCTTTTCCAACACCGTTTCGCCCAGGATTGTACCCAACACACTGGAATCCATTATCGGCCATAGTGCCAAGTTCTGGATGTTGCGGGTCAAACAAAGTCGCCCCGCTCAGTTTATCCATAACATTGGGGTCGTTGGCCAAATCGTCCATGCCAATTCCCTTTTCGCCAAATTTGTCAATAACGTCTTGAAGACCTTCGTCGTATGCTTTGCCTTCTGGTGTTTTGGGATTGGGAAGATTCCCAGTGGTTGTGCCGGCACCTTTTCCTCTATACTTATCTACGTTAGCGCCAAGACCCTTGACCATATTAAACATATCATTGCCGCGTTTACTGTTGCGATGTTCATTCCATGCTTGCAAACCACGTTTAGACAGTCCAATAGCACCATTTATTGTAGAAAGGGCTGCGCGACCGGTTGCCGTTCCGGCAAGAGCGGCAACAGCAACGTCACGTGCCGTTTCCGCAGCGCTCCGAGCTTTGCCGTTATTCCATTTGTCCATTTTCAGATTGCTGTATTTGCCGGCATTGCCCACGCCACTACCTTGTGTAAGAGCAGAGTTAACACCAGACGAAATCCCGCTGAGTGTTTTGCCTATACTGCTGGCGGCATGCGACATAACCATCATGTCGCGGACATCGCCCATCAGGCTGCCTGTTGTTTTTGTGACAGTTGCTCCAAACTGGGACATAATACCATCAAAGGCAATGGCGCCTTTCATGAATCCATATGTGACCAACATGCACGACAATGCACCAATAAGGTCATTTTGATTGGAAAGTGCGCCGAGTCCGGCTTGAAGTAAATTATAGCCGCCAAAAATACACCATATATCAAGGACCCACAAAACCAATGTGGACAACATAGTTTTTAACCATGTCCATGTGATTTTGGACCACGAAGAACTTACGCCGCAGGCAATAGCCAGTGGCGAAAAGTAGGTGTAAAAAATCATGTTTACATATCTCTGAGAACATGTAAACAATAATTTCAGGAAGCCAATCATCGAGAAGATTATCAAGGCTGTCGCCATAACATGACCAAGTAACTCGGCGGCCCAACTATAAGCGCCAAAAAGTGCAGCAAAACTACTTGTTATATATGTTCCGATAGATACTACGGCACTCGAAAACATAGTCCAAATTGTTTCTGCCAAACCATATGACAATTTATTAAATGGAACAGCATCATATATTTTTGAACCAATGCCAAAAATAATTTTTGAGAAACGAATACCTGCATATGTCCATGAGCCAAAAATGATGAAACGAATAAGAATAACCCCTGGCCGCATAGGAGAATTTTCGCCCTGGATAAATGCCATCAGACCACGACACAGTTCCCACATTGCAAACAATGCAGCAATTAGCATGCCCGAAATGGTGATGGTTTCAGCAAACGACCCCGTCGTCAATGCAGTACCAAGCCAATTATCTATTTCATCTGGCTTTACAGCCATTGCTTTCAGAAATACTTCGCCGACTGTACCTAAACAGCCGATAAGCAAGCCGCAAATCAAATTGATAATGACTTGAAATGCACCAAGCAAAAGATTTCCGATTGTGCCGCCCAATATATTAGCCGGCCAATCAAAAATAGCAGCTAATACATCCATTTGCCCATCTCCCTTCTTTATGATTTAAGAAATATAAAAATATGGCTGCCCCAAACGGGGCAGCCATACAAGAAGAATTCGATGTTTGCCGCCGGAAAAGCGGTATTGTTTGGCGTCAGATTACAGCTTGCCACCGATGGTCTTGGCCAGATTGAAGATGCTGGACAGTGCGAAGGCCACAACGACAGTGGCGATGCAGCTCCAGATAACCGTCTTGCACTTGTCAGTAGTTTTGTTCGACATACCGGGCAGGTACATAACCAGAATAGCACACAGGCACGCAACCGTAGCCAGAGGGATAACAAATGCCTGAAGCATGTTGAACGCACTGGCAATAACCTGTCCGATGGTGGACTTCATGTTATCAAACGTGCCGTCACTGCTGAAGCCGCCGATGGAGCCATCTTCTGCCATGGCAGTCATGGTCATGAGGCAGGATGCCAGTGTGGTCGTATAGACAGCAGCCACATTTTTGCCGATACTGCGAGCCTTCGTGGTGAGTGCAGAAACCATTGGGAATTCCTCCTTTCCTGCGCGGTAATGCCGCAAATTTCCTTTTGCATTGGCTTTTCTTCCTTTGCATTTATAGTCTATTTACTTTGCGTCACTCGTTTTGTGTAACTCTTCTTCACCTTTTTTTGCAATTCATCTTCACTGTTTTTTGCAAATGGTCATTGCATCGTTTGGTTTTGGGGGCGTTGCAAGGTGAAAACAAAAAAAGCCCCACAGAGCAAATGCTCTGTGGGGCAAAACATAGAATGTTTTATTGGGATTCGGCTGACAGATTCAGGTTGCGGATTCGCGCCATCAGCATATCGCTCGGCGCACTGGTGTGGGTGTTGATGATAGAGGCGTTCATTTCCTTGCGGCTACCAATCAGCAGCATATTTTTCTTTGCACGAGTAATGGCAGTATATACCAAATTTCGTGTCAACATAAAATGATGCCGCTCACTAACTGGAGTAATGACAGATGCGAACTCACAACCTTGTGAGCTATGAACTGTAATCGCGTACGCCAATTCCAGGTTTTTGAGCCGTTCGGGCGGAAAGACCACTTCATTACCGCTGAAATCAATTTTCAGCGATACACCAACATCTTCCGGAATCAGTTCACGGACATATCCGATATCACCATTGATGACTTCTTCAGTGTTCTTTTTGTTGATAACGCGGTCGCCAACACGGAACTTCCAATTCCCAACGACCACCTCATCCATATGCGGTGCCAGCGGATTTACCATATCCTGCAAAACCTTATTCAAAGAATTGCTGGAAAGCGGGTCCGTTGTACTGTTATGTGTGGGCGTAATGCAGAACGTTTGTTCAAATCCAAACTTCTTGATACTTCTCCCATACATTTTGAGAATGTCCTGAAGGATTTCCTCATCGCCGTTGGCTTCCATAAACTGACAGTCATTTTCGAAATTCAGCTGACGGACATTGCCGGTATTCACCTTTACTGCCACATCAGCAATGCAACTGCCGGATGCCTGTCTGAAGTTCTTTGTCAGTCGGGTGACATGGACCTTCCCACAGTAAATCAGGTCGTGCAAAACACACCCGGGAGTCACGGGCGGCAGCTGGTCAATATCTCCAACAAAAACAATCCGGGTATCGGCGCCAATTTCGATAGCAGAAAGCAGGAAATTGGCCAGATGGATACCAACCATGCTGAATTCGTCAACGATAACCAAACCGCCGGTGATTTTTTTGTCTTTTGCGGCCTCAAATCCTGATGACGTATCTGCCGGCGTCAGTCCGAGTGCTTTATGGATGGTAAGAGCCTTCTTTTCACAAGACTCCGTCATGCGTTTGGCAGCAAGCCCAGTAGGCGCCATCAACGTGATGGGGCTATCAGGAAACAAAATCGAGTATGTTTCCATAATGGCTTTCAGCACGGTGGTTTTGCCTGTGCCGGGACCGCCAGTCACAACACTGAACAGGTTGGCTGCCGCATAAACGGCCGCAGCCTGATTGGCATGAAGACTGATGTCGGGATGGCGTTCTTTCCAAAGGTCAAATGCTGCACAGAATCGTGCGGCTTCTTCCTCCGATGGTTCGCTTTGACCGAGCGTATAAATACGTTCGGCCAGACCACGTTCCATCTCCCAGTCTTCCCGCAGATAGAAATATCCGTTTGCACCGGCAATGCTCTTATTTGCCTTCAGTCGAGCAATCGACGCATCCATCATCTCCGGCTTTACAGACCCATGAGGAACATTCATATCCAAAAGATTTTTCATCGTTTCCCGATGCAAAACCTTGGGGACGATGATTGAAGTGTTCTTCGTTTTGAGTTTCTGTAAAGCAAAGAGAGCGGCCGCATCGATGCGTTCCGGCTTCTGGGGTTTGAAATCCATGGCCAACGCAATTTTGTCGGCACTTTCAAATCCAATGACTGATACAGTTTTATACGGATTTCCAGTAACAACAGAATATGCATCCCGACCATAAGCGTTTACCAGCCGCCGAATAGTCATGGGTTCAATGACTCTCTTGAGCAAATGAGTCAATGCCGATGCTGCAGATGCTTCATCGATTTTACTTGCAAGCAACTTGGCCTTTCTTTCGGACAATCCCTTAATGGATGCCGCTACGACCATGGGCTGCTCAGAAACTTTTGTCAAATTGCCCCCGCACCAATCAATAATGTGCTGGGCCAGTTTCGGTCCAATACCCTTGACAGAATACCGGACAAATCGCTTGGCTTCCTCGATATCCGTCGGAACATTTGGTACGGCGAGCTGCACAGCAAATTGAAACTCTTTCCCCTTTTTGTTATAGGTCCATTCACCGGTCAATTCGAGGATTTCACCGATATAGGATGTGATGAACTTACCTTTAACAATGATTTTTTTCTCTTTTCCGAGTTCCTTTTCATCGATAGGACCAGGATAATAGGAAGGGTCACATTTAGCTTCAAAGGTGCAGATACGCCAGTCATCTTTTTGAAAAAGGTCTGATTTGTATGTTGCAACAAAGGACACTTTTTCGCCCAGTTGTACTTGTGCCATATTTACCCTCAATCTATTTGGATGGGTTTACGTGTGATTTCACGCCCCAGTAATTTATTGCAGTAGGCAATGCAATCGTTAAAAGAGTTGATTCCGTTAATTGCATTACCACGAAACACATATACAGGTACATTCCAGCATCTGGCTTCCTGCAGTGTTTTTTTGTCGGCTTCATTATTGGCATTAAAATTGTCGAAGAGCACCATGTCACATGCCTTGATGACCGATTCTGCAGCACCTTTTTGTTGCATTTCCCAGTCATACGGCGGATTGTCATGGGTAGGCTCTGTATAGCCAACAGCCTTGATACCGTTTATTGCCAGTACAGCTTCCATAAGAATAGCAATATTGGTTTGCTCATTTTCTTTGGAAGATGCACAGTAATAAAAGTTGATTCGTCTTTTGTTCATGCTTTATTCCTTCTCAATCTTGCGAAGCGTAAAACGTCTGCCCCCCTTTCTGTAAGTGATGTAAGGTTCAACCCGTCTATAAAGCGACTCATCTTCATTCTTCATCCGAAGGATGTCCGCTTTGTTCAGAGATGGGGAGGCTGTCGGTTCGGTATACTTGCATTTGTAAATACACCCGGTCACCTTATCCATAAAAATCGCCTGGGTGTTATTCCCCATAGCGCTGATGATTCTGGCGGTAATATCCGTATAACGCTTCTTGAGTTCATCGACTTCCTGGGTAAGTGCTTTCTGCTGCTCCGAATAAAAGGATGCTTCATCGAGCAGCTGAACGCATTCGTCATCGTCCGATTCCATAGGAGGCAACTTTACGGGCGTGTAGTTGTAGTAGCGGTTCATGATGTCAATAATGACATCGCCACTGCCGTTCAGTTCCGGCAGGGTTTCGCTTTCAACATCGTCCCAGAAACTCTTGCAGACCTTGACCAGGTCCATCTGATAATCGAGGTCACGATAAACGTGAGACACGGTAATCGTATCCCGGTCAAACAGCGCTACCAAATAGGCATCATCCATATTCAGCATCATCATCTGACCTTGAATCTGGTCATAATAGTGAGCAGGCACCATGTTGTTTTCGTACTCGCTCTTCTTGTACGGAGAGGGGGCCTTGAATTCCAGGATGCTGTAATGACCATCCGGCCATGCCAGAATCGCATCCAGATTGCAGGTCATGAAGGGGGCTTTTTCAGAACCGAAAAGCATCGGCTCAATCAAAACCCGGCATCCGCCAAATTCAGGATGCGTCAGCACCATCTGCCGCAGATAACTCTCCATATCATGGCCCCACTGGAAAATCAATTCCTTTTTGCCATCGTCAGTTTGTTTGCTTTCCGGGCAACTCAGTTTCTTATACCATGTACCCTGGGCATTGCCAAACGGAGAAGAACCGGTCAGGCAGGCAATGTCACTGGCGCCGATAGAATAGTGGCGGATTCCGTGCCACATCTTATCGGACAAAAGCGAACAGTCCTGCAGACGGACCGGGTCATAGTCCAGGTTGTTGAAAAACGACTTTGCCTCATCGGTTGCGTTTTCCAGCACCGACTCACGCATTGCAGCACCCCAGTCCGTTCCCATATTTTCAAGATGATAAAGAACACCGGAGCTATGCTCAACGCCCTTATCACTTCCGTCAAAGCTCTGTCCTTCGGAATGCATATGAGGATTGCCCGGGACCATGTTCCAGGTTTCCTTGACCGCCTCCTGGGTATAACCTTCGCCATAGGTATCGATAAAATCATCAATCGTCTTGTCGATGTCAGCCTTGGCTTCAGTAAACCCGGCAGGCATATGGGTCAGGATGTCCAAGTAGTCTGCTTCGGGTGATACAGCTCCTTTTCGTGCAAACCCCCAGCGGAAAGCCGCATAGGCGTTCGTCATATCAGAGCCATATTCAGCCTTGAACGCCTTGAGGCAATCATCGACCTTGCTCTGACATTCATTCAGGTATTCTTTGATAAGCATACCAATTACTCCTTCCTAAAAAGTAAGCGGCAACCTGTTACAGTTGCCGCTTATCTGAGATGGTTGTTGCGGAATTACCACGCAAACTTGCCGGGGATATCGTACTGTGCCCAGTTGAGCATAGCCGCCTTCCCCACGTTCAAGGAAGCATTGAACTGCACTTCCTGATTCTGCGGGTTGTCACGGCAGATGAAGCTGTAGGCGTTCATGACCACAACAAAGCAGTCAAACGCGCTCACCGGCTTGTTGCCGTTGCTGTTGTCAAAGTTGGTGGCAGCTTCCATACCCTGCTTTTTGGACACGCCGCATTCGTCCATCACACGCAGGATGGTGTTGTAGGGGTTCTTGATGGTCACGGCCTTCAGGTCTTCCATCCGCTGTGCGGCATCCATCAGAATGCCGGAAGTACGGTCGAAAGAATGAAGGATGTTATCCATCAGCGAACTTACCCGTTCACCGAAGTTTCCCTTCGCGGTATGGCAGATACGGACGGCATCCTCCTGGCGGCACAGTGGCACAACCAGGTTGCTGTTGAGGCGCTGGAACCCAGGCATGATGCGGAATGCAGAGTCAGCAGTGTTGCTGGTCGCGAACATCAGCACCATGTTGTAGCCGGACTTCAGCAGCTCGGGGAAGCCCCGGAAAATCTCGGCCTTGTAGGGCAGCAAGTTCAGCTGCCACCGCAAAGCGGTGTGGGACAGGTACATGTTCTGCACTTCGCCATTCGGGAACTTGCCGTGCCAGAAGTTCTCGAAGATATCCAGGATATCGGAGAACTTGCCATAGGCAAACCGGGCACTGCACATGGCGCGGACCTTCTCGCTGCGCTCAATCACCGTCACGCCGGCAGAGCCGTACGAGAACTGCTGGTTGTAGCGTTCAGCTGCGGCCTGGGAACTGGCTTTCCAGTTGCGGGCAAAACCATTCGGCTTCAATCCAGCGCAGTCGTTCATGCCGGGAATTGCACTGAAGCCAATGGGAACCGTGCGATTGCCGATTTTCAGGGCGAGACCGGTGCCACTCTTGCTGCGCATCGTACTGAGTACCGCATCAGGACTGCACTGCATGGACTTGGCCATCGTGCCAACCATAATCGGACTGTCGTCAACGGCGACAACCTGAAGGTTCGGCTGGACGGGGTCAAAACCGAGATTGCATGCCTGGATATCCTCATCATGGGTGTAGACGACCTCGGTAGCTTCAAGGTCGTTAACGCAGTTGCGCAGGTCATCCCACTTGGCAAACGCGGTTTCGAAGTGGTCATCAACCGGATTCGGGTAATTCTTGCCGGTGACCACAGTATTCGCGCTGCTCACCGTATTCTGTGTCACAGTAGCAGCACTGGTCTGGGAAGAAGCAGCGGAAACGGCAGAGGCCGAAGGCGCAGTAGACGTTGTCTGAACAGGAACTGCATTGGAAACCGGCTTTGCCGTGGATGTGGTCGGTGCAGACGAAGGGGCCGCCGCAGGTGCGGTGGTCTGAATTGCAACCGAGACCGCAGACACGCTGGGAGAACCAGCAACCATGTTCTTGGGCTGAGTAGGCGTGCTGTTCTCGCTCACCTTCTCAAACTGATGGTCCTCATCTTCCATATACTCGGTCATCGCATCGTTGACCTTTTCTTCGCCGTAATCAACGAGCATCTTCTCGAAGTCGGCAGACAGAATGTCATTCGTTTCATACAGATTGTCCATCTGGACACAGGCCATCACTTCTTCGGCATCCATATCATACGCTTCGATGCCGATGTCGAAGTTGAAAGCGATGACGGCGCAGACCATGTCGCGGCCGTACTTCCGGGTCATAGTGGTCAGGGTCTCTTTGATTTTCTTATTCATGGTATTAGCTCCTTACATAAAAGTCGTCCACTTTTTGTGGCATTTGATGGGTGGAGCACCTGTTTAGGTGCATTTCGATATGAGGAAAAACCTCCTTTCTGCCAAATAAAAAACAGCTGCCTTGAAAAAATAAGACAGCTGTTGATAACAGGTTTTCATATAAAGAGTGTAAGACACTGTTTTTTCTATTTGACATTTGAAATTATAGTCACTTTGCGACATAAAAAAATCAGGCGCTTTTTACGCGCCTGATGCAAGGGGTCAACTGTTCAAAAGGCAAAGGTCTATATAACGTTTTGAAATTTGATTCGCAATTCTTTTTTCGAATCCAACGCCATCAAGAACATCGTTTTTGGGAATATTGATAATCTTCACCTTGTCCGTGTGAATACCGAACTCAAGCATCGGGCTGGTTTCAATTCTGCTGCGAATCCCCGGGTTCTGTGACATGCTTTGGGGTAACGGAGCAACTGTCAGGTTCGTTGAATAGGTATTGTTTTTATCGTTTGACACTACGATAACAGGGGAATCAACGTCCTTTATATGTACGATACTTCCCCGACGGAAAGACGTATCAATGCTTGAGCCGCAAGCATCAAATCTCTGTGAAAGTTGGACAGAAAGTCCACGAATGATTTTTCTCCAAATTCTGGGATTTTGCTGACAAACATTATATGATAGTTTCCTATATCCGTCAGGATTGCCCAAATTTATTGTTGTGCAGTTTTCGCAGAGAATGGTGTTATCACCGTTGAGTACAGGTATATCCTCTTTTGTCACACAGATATGTGTAGGAAGGTTCCTTTTTTTGTTTTGCGAAGTAATCGGAATTGCGGTACAGGTCATACTCTTCGGAAAAAACTCCAAAACAAGTACCGGCCGCCATCCTTTTTGTGTATGGTCAGTAGTATTTTCTGAACCCATATCCGCAAAAATCACATCGCCTTTTTCTAATTGCATCGGTCAGATTTCCTCCTTACAGGTTTCATCATCAATATCATTTTCGATTTCCAGATACGCCGAAACAAGGACTTTAGCATCCCGAAAACAGGCAACAACATGTCCGGATTTTTCGAGGAAGTCGATACGTCCGCAGCCAAAAATCAAACTATCAACGCATTTCTGGGCGTTTGACCCGGGTTTGATGCCAATGCTTCCGGTTTTGATAAGCTCATAGTTGTTGCCAATAGATTTTTGCTGGTGTCTGTACATGGGATAAGCGTTATTAGCTTCCGGTTTAACAAAGTTATCTTCAAAGCGACCACTTAAAACGGCGCTATCTCCAATTCGTAAATTCATGCTTCGTGCCTCCATTATTTCAGTAGAATAAAAAAAGCCGCCATTCATAACGAATGACGGTTCTTTATCCCGATTATCAAATTTTTATATAAAAGTGTTATAATGCTTTTTCAAAAAACATTATATTTACTTTGCGACAAAACAAAAAATGAGGGCCGTTGGCTTCTGCCAACAAGGCCCCCATTTGGGGGCGGTCACTCCCCCGCTTTCTCTTTCCTCGGCAAGCTAGGTGCCGAGGTCCCTTTTTGGTTTGTCAAAACTTTTCACAACCCTATAACACAGCGTTCAGTGTCATATATCGCCGCCAATACATATATGTATCTGCAACTGAGTCATTACTTTTGGATTCGCCATTCCAAAAAGGGGGTAAAGATTCATCGACCACTATTATTATAGCAACATTTTGGTTGCGCCGCAACGAAACTGACAAATTTATCGCTTAAATACGTAAACCACTTTTCCAATGACTGAGTCAATATCAACATATGGGTCAATCCAGTACCTCGAATCCACAGAATGATTTCGATTGTCCCCCATCACAAACAATTTACCTTCCTCAACTTCATAAGGGCCGAAATCCAAAGATGCCGGAACCTCGGCAAGCCAAGGTTCTTCATATTGAATTTCGTTCACATAAGTCACACCATCCCGGATTTCTACTGTATCGCCGGCAATCCCTACGATTCGTTTTACCATAAAAGGGTTATTCTCATCTATGACATCAGAATTTTCTGGAGATGGTTGAAAAACTATAATGTCCCCTCTATTATAACCAGACCATATCAATTTGTCGCGAATCATAAAGGACAAAGAATTTTTCGGTATTGTATTTTCCATGCTGGTTGATGGTACGGTAACCAGCCCAAAAAGAACTTTGAACAAAATAAAAGCCACCACTATAGCCACAATGGTGGGAAAGAAAAATCTGAGTATTGCCGTGATTTTTTTCTTAAATTGCATTAAAAACGTTCACCACCTTTGTATATTTAGTATAGCATTTTTCACTTATTCTCGCAACGAAAGCCCTTTGTATGGCCGCCTCAAATCTAATGACAATTTCTCCATCTACATATTGTGCCATGTTGCAATCTCTGTACACATGTGGTATAATATAGTCGTCAAATACAAATTATAAAAATGTTCCAGCAAAGGAGGTAGTCTTAATGTTGAACGTCGAAAAGTATGATTTGCCGGCTAACGTCATCTCTGAAATTAACGCACAAGTTTTAACAATGCTGGCTACTGGAACTGCCTATCAGTTTGATGAGAATACCTATGAGGATTTTGCATCCTCTATTCACAATCTGGTTGACCTTTCCATTCAGCTCGGCAAAGAGGGCGTCGCAGTTCGTAGTGAGCTTTTGCGCAATGAGCTTGCCAAGCGCGGGATTCAGGCGCCTACGGATGATTTCATCTACTTTGGTGGCCGCTGCATTTCCACGCCTACGATGTTTATTCCGAAGTCTTCTCGTAAGGAAGTTGCGGAAAAAATGGCAGATGATATCATCAGCAAAATGTTTACGGAGGAAGAGTCTGGCAACGACACCGTGGTGGACGCTCTCATTTCCTCTGCAGCCATTGACGACATTCTGCTTTCCATGCGTTCTGAGGCTCTGGCTCGTAAAGTAAACGAAAAGTTTCCTGAATATGAGGTTCAGGACATCATCGGCAACTTTGTCTTTTTGCCGGACGGAACCATCCTTTCTTTGCATTATCTGAACGAGCACGACCCTGATTGGCCTTGCGAAGATGAGGATGTGGATGAGACCGAGGCTTAACAGCCTACAGGGAATTCATATGCAAATAAAAAGAAGCCGCCGGGAGGGTTCCCTCTCCGGCGGCTTCTTGTATTGATTTAGAAGTTGTGTTTTTTATTATCAACGTTTCGGGATACTTGGCACTATTTACCTTCAAAATCGGCGTGGTAACCGAACTCCATATATGATTGTCAATAAGGCTGTTCAGCACATCAACTTTTTGAGTTCAGCTTCAGCGACCTCATATTCATGAAGCACTCCATCACAGGGACTCCATTCAATGAGGTAAATACCGAGGCACTTTCGGTAAATATCGACATCAACCATCCCATAAGCCCAGAACAGATGAATCATTGGATTTGCAAAAAGCTGCAGCAGTTCTTCCTGTGTGTTGCGATTGCAAACCCGAACTTCGTTCACAAGTGTACCGTCACAGTCCAGGATATCAAAAGTCAGGTAGTCAAACCCTTCTCCATGCTGGACTTTGCCAATAGTACACTGTTTGAAATGAGAATAACCGGGGAGTTTCTCCATTATTCAGTCGCCCCTTCCCCAATCATCGCACGAAGGTCTTCTTCGGAAATGACGGGAACGCCCAGCGAATGGGCCTTATCCAACTTACTGCCGGCAGCTTCACCGGCAACCAGATAACTGGTTTTCTTGCTGACGCTACCAGTGACTTTGCCGCCGTTCGCCTCAATCATGGCCTTGGCCTCATCACGTCCCATCGTGGGAAGCGTACCGGTAATAACGAACGTCTTACCGGTCAAGGCGCCGCCCTGGGATGCAGACGTATACTTCAGATTGACTCCGCAGCGGTCCAGGGTCAGGATGCTCTTTTTGAACTGTGCATCTTCCAGCATGGAGCAGACCGCATCCATGATGGTATCAGAAATACCATTGAAGGCATGCTGCCGAATTTCGCTGGGAGTGCAGTTGGCCAGGTTGAGAAGACTTCCCTTCAGTTCCTCAAATTCAGTGAGGAGAGTCCGGGAAACAGTGCCGCCGACCAGACGGTAACCGAGGCCCTTCAGCACACGGTCAGCATTCTGGCTCTTGGCCTTTTCGATGGCCGCCCTCAGTTTGGCGGCGACCTTCTTGCTGCCGGAAGCAGCAGCTTCCAGTTCCTCATCAGACAGGGAGAACAGGTCACAGCAGTTCACAACAGACGGTCTCTTGGTCTCCATCCGCCGAATGGCTTCTACCGGGTACTTGGTCCCCTTCAGGGTCACGAAACCGTTTTCCGCCTCGACAACCATCTCATCGGTAACCAGGACATTTTCAATCAAAATATCCCGGGCTGCAATCGTATAGAGGAAGAAATCGACCGGTTCTCCGACCAACCGGTTCAGGACATTGGCCAGCTGATGCCGCTGTTCCTGAGTCATATGGTCGGAATCGTAGCCCAGCTCATAGTAGTCGTTGCTGATAGCCGTCAGGGTTTCCTCCTCCGGCTGGCACAGCGCGTAGATGATGGAAGAACCAAATCCCTTCATGTCCATGCATTCCCGGGAAACAAAATGGATGATGCGGTTAACGACCTTGGCATCGCATGCATCATTGGAACAGTACAGGTCAACGCTGCCGTCAATACGGGTCAGCGGTGCCCCGCAAACAGGACAAACGCAGGACTCCATATCAAAGAAAACAGCATCATTTGTGTATTTGGTGGGTTCCACCATGCAGACCGCCGGGATGATATCGCCCTGCTTACGGACAACAACCCGCGATTGGCCAATCACCAGACCGCCCAATGCCTTGATGTAGTCGGCGTTGTGAAGCGTTGCCCGGGTGACCGTGGTGCCGGCAAGCTGCACCGGGTCGAATTCAGCCACCGGGGTGACACGTCCGGTACGGCCGGTCTGCAGGATGATGTTCCGCAGAGTGGTAGCCTTCTCTTCCGGCGGGTACTTAAAGGCAACAGCCCATTTGGGATTCTTGGTCCGGTCGCCCATCGTGCGCCGCAAGGTAAGCTCATCCACCTTGATAACAGCGCCATCAATCGGGTAGTCCAGCTCATAGCGACCGTCACCAATATACTTGATGCCGGCAAGAGCATCTCCCTCGTTCATGGCGTGGAACACCTTGGCCGTGCGGAAACCGCGTTGTTCCAGATAGTTCATCTGGCGCCAGTGGCTGCCATCCATATTCAGAGCGTGGCCAACCGGGGCATCACATTCCTGAACATTGAAGATGATGACCTGCAGATTGCGCTTTGCTGCAATCTTGGGGTCAGCCTGACGAAGAGTGCCGGCAGCGCAGTTGCGGGGGTTTGCAAAGAGCTTCTTCCCTGCCGCTGCCTGCTCTTCGTTGGTCTTGTCAAAGTCGGTATTGCTCATGTAGCATTCGCCGCGCAGCTCCAGATGGTGAACATCTGTTTCGATGCGATTCGGTACAGCGTCCAGGACCCGAACATTGTCCGTGACATCCTCTCCAACGTGTCCATCACCACGGGTGCTTGCCTGTACCAGAAGGCCGTCTTCGTAGACCAGCGACAAGCTCAGACCGTCAATTTTCCGCTCAATAGAGAATGTGGCCTTCGGATAGGCTTTGTGGATATCCTCGATGAACTGCTTCACCTCGGATTCTTCAAAGACATCCAGCAGCGACAGCATCGGAACCCGATGTTCAACCGGGACACCGATAACACGCTTGCCACCAACGACCTGGGTGGGGCTGTCGGGCGTGATGAGTTCGGGGTGTTCCGCCTCCATCTGCCGGAGCTGGTGCATCAGAGCATCGTACTCCGCATCAGTCACCAGAGGTGCATCGTTATTGTAGTAGGCATCGGCATACCGACGCAGAGTCTCACGAATTTCATTGATAGTCATGATATTACCCTTTCTTCATTTGACTTTCTTATTATATCATATTTGAGGTCCAATAAATCGAACTTATTGTTTACATTCTTGCTTCCGCCGGCATTTTGGACATGGCCAGGAAATAGCGATATTCCCGTGAAGAACGAGAATGCGGCTCTTCCTGAATGCACAGCCGAAGGAAATTCTGGGTCCAGTTTTGGTCCGTTTTTTCGGTAAAAATATGAACATCTTCATCAGAAACGTACAAATCTTCCATCAAACGGGACAACCGGGAAATGCTGATTTCCTTGCAGGACTCTACCATCATTGCACGGTTTTTTTCTTCCTGGATGTCATAGCCGAGGGTGAAAACAGGCCATACGCAGGAAGTGTCGGTCCGGCTGCGGACAAGGCAGCATGTACCGATGTGTTTGCGACTGTCCGTATTGTTATCCAGCCACCTATCCATGTCTTTGGCCATCTGCATGACCACAGGCCGCACAATGACAACGTTGGTGGCTCCCGGGCATTCCTGCAGGGCCTTTTTCTTGAGGCTTTCGACCATACGTGAAAAAACCTGAAAGTCCGGAATCGCGCCTTTGCAGTCAACAGTGAGCTTCTTTACAATTTTGGGAGTATCACCGCTGTTATCATAACATACAAAGGCAAAATTGTTGATATTCATTGTTTTTCATTCCTTTCTACAAATAAAGCAAAAGGCCCGTCTGCTTTTGCACAAACGGGCCTTTTGCTATTACTTATGAATCAATGATTCTTTTTCTTGAATACACGCGGATAGACAACGTCACGACCGAAGGTCTTTACTTTGCGTTCTGCAAATTTCAAAAGAGGCAGCATTGCAGCATCCCACAATCCATCAAGGAAAGGAATCGGGCTTTTAACAACCCGCTTATAAAACTGGTGGCTAAACGACACCCTACACTGTTCGATGGTAGTTGCTTTGTCCATAACCCTATATACAACATACATAGGGCCAAACATCCGAACAAGGGCGCATGCAATGTAAAACGCCGGAATGAAAATGCTCATAACGTGTGCCGTCGAAGGATTCATCGGGGGAAGCATATTTACGAGAACCGTAAAATCCCTTCCCATGTCATCGGGAACATCGAGCGCGTTATACGCACAAAACCCGAAAATACAGATGAAAGCAAGCTGGTAAACGTTATATACAAAGGTAGAGCTATACTTCTGACGATTAGTGACACGAGCCATAACAGGAACACCTCCATTGAAATGACTCAACTGCAATTTGCAGTGCTTGGAATTATCACCCGCCAAGGTGATTCGGACTATATGTTTTCTGGTGGTTACCCATCAGTTGCTGGCCATAGGCCAGAATTTATATAAACGCCGAGTTCCACGGCGCATCTTTTGTCAAAGAAAAAAAGCTCTCCTACAAAGGATAAGCCATTTTAATTGTGTTTTCATTTTGAAGGGAATAAATCCGTTTTACATCTTTGACTTTATCATTATATTTACTTTGCGACATTGAGCAACAAAAAAAGCATAAAAAAAACGTATGCGGATTAACCGCATACGCCATTGGGAAGGGTGAGGTTTACACCTCCGTCCCCCCTTTCGGGGGGGGGACAACCTCCCTCGTTAGAAACCACCTAGAATTGGTAATTCGCTGTTCTAATATGAAAACCACTGGCAGTGGTATCAATATTAGTCGATTGCGAATCCCTTTTCTAAGGTGATTTCTAACGGAAGAATTGAAAGTGCGAATAAACACTTCCTTTGCATAAAGCCAGAGACTTTATGCCGGTTCCCTTCTTCTGAGAACCCTACGCCCGCATGAAGCGAACGCTATATGCTATTATGGATTGGACTTGGTATTCCAAACCTACCCGCATATAGGGTATATCTTTTTTCAATGCGTTTTCGACACGCATTGCAACCAACAAGAGCCGCCCACGCCGCTCCACCAAGTTGGTTGATTTCGACTCGCTGTTTAGGCAAGTCTTGAGAGGAGATTACCCTCACAAAGCACCAATTTAGGGAGTGCCAAACCCTTGTTATACCACTTCGGTATCATGCTATTGGAAGCATAATACCTTATAGGTATAACTTTGTGTCTGTATTACTACAGAACACACTTCCGCTAGGCGGAAGTTGCTGAAAGCGATAGCCTATACAGACTTGTCGCTCACCCAAGCAACCACAGGACGAGGTCAAGGGCTGCAGATATCGGCAATAGAGGGATAAGGTTCGCAACCCTATCCATATTGTCGTCTTCCTCAATACGTTAACAAACGCATTGGAGAAGAGAGTCAGTCGAAGAGTACCGCGTAGGCACATCCCCTCAGACCCTTCGAGAAGATATTATATCTTCTCTGGGTGGTTTCAGCACGCCCATATCACGACTGGTTGCGAAGCCAGTCACAATATGGAGCACCCCTACGCTGTGGTAAAAGTTTTACCCCCATGCCCCACAGAAGCACGAAGAACCTGTGGCGAACAGGAAAGGCGCCAGGTAATCAGTTCTTACCGGTAGCATCGGATTTTTCCGACGCTTCCTGCGACTGATTGGCCAGCTCTTCTTTCGCTTCAGCGTAGCAACGCCGTGCGAACTTGAAGAGCTTTGCTGCCACAACCAGCACGATTCCCACGCAAATGATGTTGGCGAGGAAATTCAGTGCGGACATGGCAATGGTCTCGATGCCCGGAATGCACCGGAGCAATGCGACGACCACGCTAAGCAGCAGGTAAACGGTCACGGGAGTCGCGAAGCGCTCCAGGTGGACCTTTTCCAGCAGCTTAAAGACAATCTTCCTCATGGTAAGGAAGATGTGCTTGCCCATGATGAAGGCAGCACCTTTGCAGGTCTTGGCGGCGTTGGCGGCCACTTCCTTCTGCTCCTGGCTGGGGTTGAGGACGGATTTGAGGGTGTTGAACATATTCATGGTATTTACCTCCCATGATGTTTGGACCCGATAGTATCGGGTCAGGTTGTGTACACAATCACCCGTTGTGGTGAATGTGACGTTGCGAACAGTTCTTAGCGACACAAATACAAAAACAGGTGTCCTAAGTCTCTAAGCAAATCCCCTATACCACAAAATTGTGATACAGAAAATAAGCTGTTTAACTTAAAGAGCACCTGTAAAAGGTATTTGAATCACTTTGAACATTTTTATTATATTAACTTTGCCCCGTTTGACCGCTGCAAATTGTTTTCATCTATTTTTGAAAATGCAGAAACAAAAAATGGGTGCGCGACCTACCATGGCCACGCACCCATTTGACACTGTTGTCAATATGCCATTTTACCAGACTTATCCGAAATAGCTCTCAAGACATTTCTTGCGGGTGGTAAGAGTTGCCGGAGCATTCCAATTCGCCGGCATAATATCCGGCAAAGGACGTTCCGGCTTCACTTCTCCCCCAAACAAGGAAAGCTGTCCGGCCAAGTCAGTACCAAACAAGCGTTCGAGCCGTGCCCGCAACTGCTTGATATCGTTGCGAAGAGTGTTGAGTCGCATACCATCCGGAATGAAGCTCAAGTCACTATGACCATTGCTGAAGATATCATCCCACAGAGCAAATTTCTGCTCAATCAGAGATTCGAGTTCAGCTTTGTCGTTATAATTCGAAAGTTCGGTTCTCTTCATAATTTCACACCCTTTTCAGTGCTAAAAAAACCACTTGTTATGCTTTCCTTCAATGACGCTGCCATCTTTCAGAATAGCAATACAGCGGTCCTTAGCACTACTGCGCAATCTTGGTGATTGCAAGTTACATCTCAAGTAGGTTTCAATGATGACATCAAATTCAATGTCATCCCTTTTCAGTGAATGGAAAGCAACAACAACCATATAACTACTTTCCTCGATATAGTACATAATGCTTGCGCCATCTTTCGGTTTCTCCAAATTCAGAAGCTCACTGCTATTTTGCAAGACAGCAGCTAAATTTTTCATGCTCTGAAGAATCGTATTATCTTGCAAGCTACGTTCTTTAAGCCGGTCGGCCGTATGGGACATAATTCGCAGCCGGAATGGCCACTCACCACCATACAAAAAGCCACAACGGATTCTTAGCAGCTTATTGCCTTCAATCATTTTTCATCCTTCCTTCCTTGGGAATCAAAACACCTCTGGTATGAACACTTGATTGACTTGTCCATCTACCATGGGAGCCATGTCTACAGCACCAGATGCGATGCTTTTGGAACCAGAACCTGTGTTATCAACATCATCATAGATGTGTTCTGCATTATCCCAGGTCAGACTTCCTCCACGGTAGGTATGTTCCAGCAGAAAGTCATCAATACCCTTGGATTCAGGGTCCCAATACCAGGTATACAGATGCATGCCTTTCTCGGAGGCAATTTCATGGAATTTGGCCAGAAAAGCCATCACATTTCCATTGATTACCCTGTACTTTCCACTTTTGTTCCTCACAAGGACGCGGTTACTTCCGGCTTCCATTTCTTTTACGATATCAGCCGGATAACTGCTTTTATTTTGATTGAAGGCCGCCAGCGGCACCTCTACTTCACCCGGAAGAATTTTGCCATCCATATCATAGGCATCAACCGGGGTTTTATGATTGGCCTTACACCAATCAATAATCTCAGAGAATGCATCGGTTGTAGAAACACTGGCAGTCCCAATAAACCATAAACCGCTCAGATAACTGGCCACAGCAGCTTTGATGCCGCCTTCGGTCAGATAAACAACGTCCTCATTCTGGAATTTCTTTGCCCGCCCCCAATAAATTACATTGGCAGCGGAGCAACCATTTACCAGAAAACCAGAGGTTGCCCAGCGATACCGGTTATTTTTCTGCTGGTGAAGTTCTTCATCACTCAGCCCTTCACTGATGACATCATAACGAATCTGCAGTTGTTGAATCCGGCCTTCGCGGTCAAAATACGGGACATAACATCCCGTTTTACCACGAACCAAACCGACATACCACCGATTATTACGCATGCCGAACAGGGGCACACCCTTTAAGGTGTATCCTTTTTTGAGCAATAACTGGGGAATAGACATGATTCCACAGACCGGAATCGAACGTACGCCCATTTCTTCAATCTGTTTATCGCTCAATCCCCGTTTCCGGAATGCCTTTTTATGCTCCTCGCTCAGAGAAAGCATAGAAAGGAATGCACGATATGTTTTATCGCGCACCTCAATCGGTGCCATATCAGCGTTTTGAATAGGCTTCGGCTGTTTGAAAACCCGTTGTTTGGGTTCTACGGGAGCCATTCGTTTATCGGCAATCGCTCGCACTGCTTTCCCAAAAGAAAGTGTGGGATTGAACAACCGATACAGGTTTACAGAGTTTCCTTTACCGCCAACCGGACAATCAGGACAGTTGTGCCAGCATTTGAAACCGCCAGTATGAGCGTTCACGTCGAAATCCTCTTTGGGATTCAGCGGACATGTCAACTGAATTTCGCCTGTCCTTCTCACCTTTTTGATGCTCGGGTTGATAAGGCGCATGACCTCATCGAGAGTGATGCTGTTAGCATCAATTTCGGGTCGTTTACGCAATCGTACCCCCTTCTTTCATAAAAGATTTCCCGGCAGTGCATGGTGCAAGCTGCCGGGATGGTTGGATTCACTTACAGGGAAATACCGCGCTGGCAGGCAACCAGATAGGCTGCCAGACCCAGTTTTTCGTCACGGCAATCCGCTTTCAGAGCCTTCTCCGCAAAATACTTGATGCGGAGGTCATTCTGCTCGCCGACGGTCTTACCACCGAGAAGCCGGCTGGAATAGGCTTCAGCCTCCTCGATGGTCGGGAACGCATTCTGCGCACGAGCTGCAACATCAGTAGCGGCATCCGACTTCTGCTCGGAGTCCACAGGCGCATGCTGTTCGCTTGCATCGCTGCCATCTCCGGCCGGGGCTTCCTTCTGGGGCGCTTCGGTAGCTTCCGCAGGTGCTTCAACCGCCTCGGCAGGCTTTTTCCTCGGGCGACCAGGCTTCCTGGAAACCGACTTCTGGCTCTTATCGGTGTCGTCTGCACCGGTTGCCGTGGTCACGGCAGATTTGGCAGAGGGGGCGGGAACCGCTGCGGATTCGGCCTTGACATCAGAGGAGGTCATGGCCGTAGAGTCCGACAATTTCGGCTCAAGCTCCGAAGTGTAGTTCTTGATGACCACACTGGCTTCCATGACATCTGCGTTCTCTTCCAAGGTATTCTTGGTGTCTTCCTTGATAGGAGTCCACCCCTTCAGGATATGGGCGTCACGAGGAATGTCGTAGCCCATATCACGCAGAGCGCGGCTCTGAGCACGGGTAATGCACACGTCCACGATGTAGGGGTCCTTGTCGTCCAGCAGACGAGTCGCCATGTTCACCGCAGCCGGCTGGTTGTTTTTGAAGTCATCCGCCGTCTTGTACACGCGAGCAACCACCATCACGCGATGCATATTGTACACCGGGGGGTCCGGGATGACCATGCCATTGGGAAAATCCGTTTTGAACCAGGCCATGCGCTTGCGGGCCGGCACATACAGATGAAGGTTGCCATCCTTGTCCCGAAGAGCTTCGACGAAAACAGACGGGTCATAGCTGCCGACTCCGCCATTGCTGAACTTGGAGAAATACACCTTCTTGGTGTTTTCGTCCAGACAGTCCATCGGATTGGGCATGGCCGGCTTGTTTTCGTCCGTAGTGTTGATGGGGTTGGTTTCGATTGTTGCCATAACAATGTTCCTTTCTTTTGGTATTGCATGTTTTGCAAATGGGTGATATTACCCGTTTGGGTAAACCGATTCTATAAAATCAATACGTTACCGTATTGTTGCCGGCATAGCGCCGGGATTTATGTCATCACCGAATTCCACGGTGTTTGATTGCCAAAGAAAAACAGCCAAGGCAAAATACCGGGCTGTTTTCATTACAGTTTTCATGTAAACGAAAGTATGTTGCAACTGTTATATTTCTTTGACATGAAGCAGTATATCTACTTTGCGACATTCTAAAAACAATTACAAAGAGGCCGCACACCTACTCGTGTGCGGCACCAATTTTACTGTTTTCGGTTATTCATTAGTTTTGGAGCAACATAGTGGTCAGGACTTGTAACGATATCCAGACTCACATCTGGTTTACCACCGAAATTATAGGGTACGTAACACGTTCCCCTTCTCAGCAGAAGCTGGCATCGGCAACTTCGCCATAGTTGTTATCGTATTCCTGGCCGTTGAACAGAAGGTCAAGGAATTCGTTCAGAACCTGGTCTGCCTCCTCATACGAGGAAGGCATGCCGGGGATGGTATCCCACGGCAATCCAACCTTGAAGTAAAGATATGCCGTTCCGTCCATTTCATCGTATGACAACGGCAGCGTAGACGTTTCAAAAGCTCCCTCATTTTTCATGGCGTCCAGGAACTCACTCAGCGTCACATCTTTCAGGTCGCGGAAGCCGCCGGCAAAAAGGAAACGCTCATAAGCGAACCCATACCGTTCTGCAACCGCTTTCATACCGGCCGCGCTGGTGCGGTCATCAATACAAGTGGCGGAAAAACCATAGCCATAAATAAGCGTAACATCCATTTTTCTGTCTCCTTTTGTTATGTGTTTGAGTACCCCATAATCAAATCAATAGCCGGCAATATGCTTTTTTTCATGTACTGATACACAATGGCTATTTTCTTGATTTTCGTTCTGGGGATTTTACAAAGTTTTTGGTAGATATCTTCCATATGAGTTTTACTGGGGTAGGTCGCCGTGGAAAGGATATCTGTAATTTCCTTTTGACGAACTTCTGCATATTGACTTGCACGAAAAAGAATTTTCAGGTTTTGTTTGATGGCCATTTCTTGTTGTGGAGTAATTGTAATCGGTGTTCCGGCCTCACTCATTCCCCACTTGATTGCAGAAACGGTTTCCTGTGCTTTTTGAGCTTTTTCCGCTGCACTGAGAGCCGCCGGCTTACCGGTTGTCCCAATGTTTTGGCTTCTGTTGTTCGGATTTGGTGTTTGCCCCATATCTTCATTTCCGATTATCAGATTGGGACGGAGAGTCAACAGCTGAGGTAACTGCGGTTTATCCTTGAATCCAGCAAGACGTTTGACCGAAAAGCCTTCATCATAAAGATGATTGATAATGCCATCATAACCGGTGTCATCCGACACAATAACAAACTGTGTCTTCGTCGGTCTGGCTGTCAGCTGACCAAGTCTTGTCACAATATGAAAATCCATTGAATTTCCACCGGTGTAGCATTCCACAAATTCCAACTGTTCTCGCGGATACGATTTCAGAAACGCATCCATCAACCACAAAGAGATTCCCCTGCTGTTGCGGCTCCAGAAAATGATTATCTTGTCCAGTGATGTATTCAGTTTGATGTGCCCAACCCAATGGTCGGCAACATTTTCACTGTCAATCAGATAAACAGTTCTTACCACATTGTTGCGCCTCTTTTCTGTTTGTTTTCACTTCGGGACTTTGATTTTTCCCCGGCCATCCAGTTCCAAACCCGCAACAAGGTTATTGTAAATTTCAATAATGCGGGTCTTGCTGGCATGAATGTAAGTCACATCCAACTGACGCCCATCCGAATGATAAAGCTCGCGAACCTGTTCGCCGAAGCAATCATAGGCGCCGGCATTACTGCTCTCAACAGAATGATTGCTTACACGATAAGAGCGACCATTTACCTCAAAATAGTAGCTGTCACCGGACTGGCTCTGATGAATGTTATGAGCCTGACAAAATTGTTCGATTTGCTGCATCTTCTGGGCAAACTCCATTTTTTGGAGTTTGCTGAATTTTTTCTTGAACATTTTTATAGCCTCCATTTTCTCCGCGTTTTGCAGAGCGTTCTTCTCACTCGTTAGAGTGCATTTCGTATGTCGTTTATCACGTTCCTTTCTGCCAAAGAAAAACAGCTATCCCAATTTGAGACAGCTGTAAATAGACAGGTTTTCTTTTGATGAGGATTTCTCCTGTTACATATCTTTGACTTGAGTATTATATTTGCTTTGCGACATAAAAAAGCCCTTCTCCGCCAAAACGACGGAGAAGGGACTGTCTATATTAACCGGAAACCTGTTCCAAACGGTAGGGGCGAAGTTCACGTACTACCGTTGTCCGCGTCTGTTCATCAACGATGTACCCATCTTTGATGATAGGCACCTTGATGAACTTCTTGACGTTGAACACACGATATACGATATCGCCGGACCGGAGGGCCATTGCTTCCGCTTTTTTGATTCTGGAACCATCTTTGTGGAATGCCGTTTTGCAGGCTTCCCACTGGTCCCAAAGGTTCTGGTAAGTCACTTTACCAGACTCGTTGTCAACCAACTGCCACATGCTGCACCTTCTTCCATATATATGAACACTCAGCGGTGAGAATAAACCTTCCGCCGAATGATTTCCAGAAGACGCTCAGGCATCTTCTCCAAATCGTCGATGCCAAGATAATGGTCATCGCCAAATTCGGCATTGACCTCATCTTTATTGGCACCGATGCCACATCCGATGACCCGCAAATTCATGACCTTGCACTTGTCAATCAAGTCTTTGGTCGCGGTTCCCTTGTTGTCATCATCATTTGCGGAACCATCCGTGATAACAAAGAGAATTTTGTTCTCTTTCTTATCGCATTTTTCAAGCCGCTTGACGGCGTAAAGCATAGCGTTCACCGTCGGAGTACCGCCTCTAGCCTTCATGCCAGTCAGGCGATACTTGTCATCACCATCGATACGCTTCTCTTCAACATAAGAGAAAATATCGAGGGCATCACCTGAAGACGTATACCCCTGGATTGTCAGAGGAATGTTCATGTCATGACAAAACTGTTCCAGGACGATACAGGTTTTCATTTCCGCATCGGAAAGTTCCTGCGTCACAGAACCGCTTTCATCCACCAGGACATAAACCCGGCAGTTAAATACCGAGGAAGGCAACTTCTTCTGGGCGAATCCCTTCAGCTCGTTGCGGCAATACTGCTTGGCAACGAACTTCCGACCGCTGTACTGCCACGGCGTATATTCTTCGACCTCACTATCCTGAAGATGCTTCTTCAGGAGTCTGGCCATACGCTTGGCAATCGCCACCGAGCGGGAAGCCAGGTCACGATAGACCTGCTTGTTGGTTTCGGCAACACTTTCGGCCCGATGAATTACAGGTGCGGAATATCCCGTTCCCTGCATCAGTTCCCGAGCTTCTTTCTGCATATCCTGTTTGTGTTCATGCTCCATCTGCTCGGTAACCTTTTCCGTAGCGGCATTCTCCAAAGCATTCTGGAGGTCACGCACAGCTGCAGAATGGTCTAACTCAGCGGGTCCCTTGCCGCCCTTTTTGCTTTTGGTCCCTTTCCTCTGTTTGTCCCCCTGTTCAGAGGGAACCTGAGAGGAAAGCCCAGAGTTTTGTGTACGGTTCGGGTCCGTCATGCTCTTGGACGTGCTGCCTTCATGGTCGCTGGTTCCCAATTTTGCCAGATTCTCTACCATCTGCTGAACAGCCTGGTTTGCCTTCTGATTTTTTTGGGCTTGCGAACCGCTACTGTTGTTCTTTTTCTGGTTGTCAATTTCCTTGTCAACCAGAGGAGAAATCAAAACAGAAAGCTGGTTTTCAATATCTGCACGCTTGAGTGGGTCTCGTTCAGTGCGTGCCTGGTCGATAAGGTCCATGCCATTCCAGATATAATCAGTAATGGCCGAATCGAAATCTTCCAGCGGCTTTTCACCTACTTTCAGATTGGCCGTTTTGCTGTACATCAAAAACTGGGATAAAACCAGCCGCAGCGCAGAAAATTCTTTTTCGTTAAGAATATCTGTCATGGATGGTTGCTTCTTTTGCCAATGGTCATTTACGCAGCCAAGGTAGCTACTGGCCAAACCGGGATAAAACAATTTCATCTCTTGTTCGACATAGCCATCTTCGACTCTGTTCATAATTGACGTGAGGACATCTGCAAATGTTTTGCGGTAATCAGCGTCTTGCTGCAGTTTCTGCTGTAGCATAATACCCTGAGCCGTACCGATGAAATTTGCCGGAGCACGAGGAAAGAATCGTCCTGTTTCTTCCATCTGGTATTTCTGTACCGCCAGTACATTGAAATCAGAGAACAGACGGTGTCCAACTTCATGCACGATGGCGCCGACAACCAGCTCGAATTTTTCATCGATGGTGTCCACATCGCACATGTATTTGGCATCACCATTAGCACAAATGATAAATTCTTTGTCCGTGCTCTTGCTGAATGCCGCGTCCTGGCTCGGGTCGTAAATACGCTCGAATTTGAATTTCTTCATTTCATCATCGAGGATGCTGGGAGCAATTTGTGCCCCCTGCAATCTCAAACTGTCATACACACCAGAGATGAGGTTCTGAATGTAGTGACGGACGAAGTCTTCGAAAGCATTGCTCTCGAAGAATTTCCGCCAATCACCACGCATTTCATCAACCAAATCTTCGATGCGGCTATAAACATCAGCTCTCACAGCCGACATCCTCCTTCCTTAAAAGGTGAAGTGGTTTTTGATTTTCTGCCGCAGCTCGGCCTGACAGGCGGGGTCGTTGGTGCTTTTGGTGATGATAGTGGTTTCGGCAGCACGAATCGGGCTGCCAATGGCCATAGACTTGGCCAACCAATCAGACAGAGCACGGAACCCGCACACACCATAGTAATCGGCGCTGATGCGCTGCAGTTCCGGCAGGATGTTGACGAACTGGTCAATGGGAATGTTCGCATTGGCCTTTTCATCGTAGCCGGTATCGGCAATCAGCATCGCCTTGGTCTCGGCCGGTTTGGGCGGAGCAATGTTCAGGACTTCATTGTTGCGGTCCTGCCAAGTGCGGTTGGGGTCATGAACGCCTTCCAGTTCCACGCCGTCTTCAGAGAAGTTGCCGGCGAAGCACATAACCGAAAGCGGATGACGGTGAATCACCCGGCCAGTGGACAGCGTGAAAACGCGCTGACGGTCCATCAGAGAGTTGAGGGCCGTAATCGCACCGGGGTTCTTCGGGGCCGTGACCTCATCATAGAAAATGAGGCACGGGCGTTCCAGCTTGGGAATCAGCCCTTCAACGAACGTCAGAGCGTTCTTGTTGTCGCTCTTGGCGTTTTTCGTAAACTCCACGATGCGCTTGGTCAGGGCATCCATGCAGTCCTTCGGGGTGACATTTTCCAGCACACTGCCGGTGATGGTTTCGTACGCAGAGACAGGGTCAAAGGCCATGTCCTCGGGAGTCGGCATCTCGGCCAGGAATTCATCCAGGCTCTTATACTGCTTCTTGCCCTTGTTGTCCACATCCGGCGCATAGTAGCCGGTGAAGAAGTCGCCGGAAAGGTCATCCTTCAGCACATCGCTGTAGTACGGCAGACCAAGGCCGGCAGCAATAATCTGCACAAACGTGCTCTTGCCACCACCGGGCTGGCCACGGAACAGGTAGTTGCAGAAAGGATGCGGGCCATTCAGAGAATTCTTGATGGTGGATGCCACATCGATATGCTGCTCGGTAATGTTGTACCGGTCATCGATGAGCTTGATGTGGAGTCGTTCTTCAGGGGTCAGCTCACTCTCCTCAACCACGCGGAATGCGCCGTTGAATTCGCTGCCCTTCATCACGGTTTTGGCCGCGACGATGCTGGCGGCAACGCCGGTAGCGGCATTGGTGCCAACATTCTTGAAGGTACTGAATTGCGCACCCTCCTGGATAGTGGGCATGTAAGCGGGACTCTGAGCCTTGACCTGGGTCATGCGCAGCAGAGTCGTGGTCTCGTAGCAGTTGCCCACCTCGTTGTCGGCCTCACGCATGTAGGCGTTGTCGTAGAGGGTGGCCAGGGCCAGCTTGCGGTCATTATCGGTGGTAGCCTGCTGGAACTGCTGCAGCGCGGCGGCAAACTCCTTGTCCTTCATGTAGAAGGGCATAGACAGCAGGACCACCATGCGAACCGGCAGTTCCTCCATCTTGCTCAAAGGCCGGTCATTGCCCATAGCATAGATTTTGTCGCGGGTGTAGGCCGCAACATAGTGGACGCCGTCAATGGTGTCCTCAGCCATGGTGGCAGTGTTGTTACTGCCGTAACCGGCAACCGCAGGAGCGGTGTACAGGTCCTTGATGGCCTGCAGGAACTCCGGATGAACAGGATTGCACATCATAGGCATACCCGGCAGAGAACTGCGGAGCTGGCAGCTGGAAGCCACCTGGCCTCCCATCAGAGCGCCATCAAACATATACGCAGGCAGAGAACCCAGAACACTGTTGTTATCAAAAGTTTTATTGAAAATAGACATGATACATACCTCTCTTTTAGTTGTTTCGGCACACATACAAAGTGCCATCTGAATCGACTTTCATTTGCCAATCCAAATTATCCATATTGAATTTTTGAATCAGCGTTTTCCGATTGATATGGTTTAGCACTTGCTTTACCGTATCGAAGTTTTCAATCCAAACGATATTAAGGCGACTGGATGCCAGCTCAGTCAGAAGTTCATTAAAGACTCTCCAACCATAAGCGGTATACCAATCGATATCGCCTGATGTGGACGCCAACCTGGGCGCCGTTTTTTCAGTTACCATCTTGGTTCCTTCCGTTGAGAAAGAAAATGAGGGATGAAGTTCGTCACTTCATCCCTCATTCTTATCGGGTTTTTGCGTTTGGCTTGCCGAATTAGAACGGCAGGTCGCCGTCGTCCTCGACAGTCGCGAAATCGGCGTACTGGTCAGGCACGTCGTACTGGACCCCGGGCTGAGGCTGTGCGGCCGGCATGGTGCTGGCAGCGGGCTGAGCCGGAGCGGGCTGGGTGGCAGGAGCAGACTGGCCGTCCCGCTTGTAGTCCGCGAAGGAAATGTTCGTGGCCACAAAGTCATATGCCGTACGGGCGTTGCCGCTCTTGTCGTTGAAACGGCGGCTGCGGACGCTGCCGGACAAAAGGATGCAGCTGCCCTTCTTGAAGTACCGGGCAACAAAACTCCCCTTGGCCTCCCATGCATTCACATGGATGAAGCTCGGCGCCGCATCTTTCCAGTCGCCATTCTTGTCCTTATAGCGGCGGTTTGTGGCCACGTCAAACGAGGCCACACTGGTGCCGGACGCCGTAGACCGCAGTTCGGGGTCAGCCGTCAGGTTGCCGAAGAGCGTGGCCGAATTGAAGTTTCCGGACACCCCGAGCTGGATGCTGTCGGGGGCCACATAGAAGTACGTGCGGGTTGCGTTGTCCTTGTTCTTGTAGCTGCCGCTCTCGATGTGGCCCGTAACGAGTACCGGAGCGCCCTTGACAAGCTGACTGCGCACCTTGTCCGAGATAAAGTTGCTGTTGACGCGAACAGGGATGAAGTCAGCCTCGTTCTTGCTGCGATTCACAGCCAGGATGAAAAAGCAGCTCTCTCCCCGGTCGTTCTGCTGAGTCTGAAGGTCAGCGGTCATGTGACCACAAACGGTGATGTTGTTTACGTATGCCATAGGTAAATCCTTTCTGCCGATTCTTTTCGGCTCAAAAAATATAGGCACTTTTCGAAGTGCCGCATTCGTTGTAACAAGAACAGACTGGTCAACTTTTTGGCTCGTCTGGCTTACACGCTTTTTCAAAATGGAATACGGATAAACCGTGTTTCTTGCTTCAACAGATTGATTATATTTACTTTGCGACAACCTCAATTTTTCAGGGAAAACGGACCTCTCTTATTCTTTATTATACCACTTTTATACATTAACTGCACCGAAGCGAACGTGTTTGACTGGGTTTGGACAACAAAAAAAGCCCCTGCCTGGTCAAGTAGACCAGACAGGGGCTTGAGGATACTGTTATTTTTCAGCGTTCTTTATTGGTTGGTTGTTATTCTGCGCTTGAATCTGTTTCGGTTGGCGCCGGAGTTGCCTCTGTAGATGCCTTATCCGCAACAGTAATCACAATCTGATTTTCTTTGCTGGTATCGGTGATGTTGATTAGTGTTCCCGGCTCCACATTGCATTCAAGTATGCTATAAGGAACGTAAGTGCCATCGTTTTCTTTCCACTCAACTTTATAGTTGGTGATACCGAGGTCATCCAGTTCTTTGACATTTTTGGGCCGGGATACATCAATGTATTTCCCAATCAAATCCGGCATGGTAACAATCGGCTGTCCGATATAACCATTAACAATACTGCCCTTCATGTCTTCACTCAAATACAGGTCAGAGAAGGTGTGTGCCGGATTTTCAATGCTCTTGATGGCTGTTTCATAGTCATTGAAAAGAAGAACCTCCGGCTTGATATTCTGACTTACACCAAAGGTATCGCTGGTATCTTTGGGGCACACATCATCCATCGTTACCATCAAAAACGCATTTTCATATTCATCGACTTTGGAATTATCTGTTGTCAACTCTGTGTCGTTGCTTTGCTCGGCCAGATTCTCCTGCGTTTCCAATACATAATGATAAAGGTTGCACATATACAAAAGACGAACAGAGTTTTCATCCTTTTCATTGGTATAAAACGCCATGCTGTAATATTCGCAATCTGTGATTCGCCAATACCCAGTTTCATAGCCGATAGTAACAGCTTCTGTGCCACCGTTGATTTCCCGGCCGGTCTGGCCATCATAAATCTTCTTCAGTGTGCGGTCTGCCTCGCCATTGTAATAGTCATCAGTCGAATAGTCTTCCAAAAACTCCTTGACGGCCGCATCACCTTGGTTACGGCAATAATTGACAAGTTCTGTTTCCGGGGAAGTATACGGTGTTACTTGCTCTTTTTCTTTTTCCATCCGTTCCAACTCCGCATTTGTCGGAATCGGTTCCAGATGCATCAGCATTCCCACCACATACCGCAGCTTATAGGTTTCAATATAGGCTGCCCGGATTTCTTCTTCCGTCTTTTCCTTGACGATGATACTGTTGTCTTCCTCCGGCAGTTGGGAAGAAACTGGTGCCGTTGTCGCGGTCGGTTCCGACGTTTCCTCAACCGGCAGTACCGAGCATGCCGTCAAGCAAAAAGCCAGAACGGCCGTCAAAAACACCGCCGCAATCTTTTTGTGCATATACTTATTCCCCCTCATGGTATTGATAGATTTCCCCGCGATATTTGTCCGTGACTTCCTCCAGCAGAGCTTCACGGGGAGGCCGGCCCTTTGAAATTACCATACAGTGGCACTGGTCCCGGAGCCATTTCACATCTCCCTTGTCAACCTGACTGTACACTTGGCAAATCACGTAAACGAAAACTCCGGCCTTGGCTGCAGCCTCCAGGATATCGCGGCGCCCGTAAAACAAATCATACCGGCACTGGTCATAGAACAGATAGACCATTTTGCGGTCAGCCTGCTCTTCATCCAGCTTCATATTCTCGAACATGCCGTTGAAGGCATTGGCCAAATCAATGGCACGTCCAATGGCTTCGGCAGCATTGGACAGACGGGCGAACAACAGGTTTTTGGGATGTTCCTGGCTGAGCGAGCGGACAATCCGTCCGAACTCTTTCTGATGGCCAATATAAATCACGGTGTTATTCGGGTCTGCAGCCAACGTCGCAGCTTCTTTGCACGCCCAAATGGTCTTTCCGGACCCGGGACGGCCAGCAACAATATTGATGTAGTTTTTCATAGACTTCGCGCAGAGTTCCCACAACTTCCGTCGCAGGATAAATGCGCATTCAACTCCTTTCTGTAACGCAGTTCGGTATAGCTTTTCTGTATTGTCGATTTTGCGGCTCGTATTGCAGAAAAACAATTCTGTTCGGTATTGCCTTGTTCATTCGATAAGGCGGTGATAAACAGTCTCCCCTTTCTTCAAAAGTTTTATATTAAAATAAAAAGGCGCCCACATTGGACGCCTTAATTATTATCTGTAAAATGGTCGTTGTATCAATGTTTATTTGGGTTGAACGGTAAACCGTATAGCGCATCACCAATGGCGAAATCATCCCAGGGGGAATTATCGTCATCGTCGGCCGTTCCGCTTTGCTGAGAATTTGCATTTGGGTTGGCCGAGTCGCTTATGCCAACTTCATCTTCTTCGTCCATGTCCACAATATCATCGTCATAATTATCTGGCATGTTATCTGTGTCAGTACCATCATAACTTTGAATTTGTGAAGTAAAACTGGTAACTTCTTTTTTTCGATGTTTTTTATGTTTCTTCTTGTAAGTTTGAACTGAATGCGGTTGCGCCTTCATATGTTCAATTTGTTGTAGGATATGTTGTTCTTCTTCTCGCTGGTATCGGCGATAAGACATAACAATCAAGAGAACCAAAATGCAGGAAGAAACCCATACGACACCAAAGTAAAAAGTTGTATACTCCTCTCGTGTTATTGCCAAGGTCAGGCAATAAGCAATAAGTAAGACACGGAGTATATATCGATGTGTCTTTCCGTTTTTTCCTTTTTTTGCATCAAAGGGTATGATTTTATCATAAACCGATAAGAAGGTTTCGATAAAATATAAAATTGCCTTTTTAATCGTTTTCATAGCAGTGTCTCCAGAAGTTTATTTCCAGTTCGACTTGCCCCAGTAAAATGGCCTGTCCTTGGTTGGACCGTTTGGAAGCTGCTGACCAATTTGAATCAGCTTTTTGAGCTGTGCTCGACGGATTTCCCGAATTTTTTCCGGGTCGCGTGTGTTGTGCCGTTCACCCAATCGATAGCAAACCCGGCACATCCCTTTCATATTCAAATCGGCAAGCCGCTTATGGCAAACCACGCAGGGCTGATTCCAGTGAAGATATCCAAGGGTATTGTTACGGCTGCGCAGCTTGCCCTGCATCAGAAGCCGACCACAGTCCTGGCAATACGGATATTCAGAGCCACTGTTGCGGTCCATGTTCTCACCACAGATAACACAAATATCCGGACTCATCCCCTCCTCAATTTTCTTCTTGCGGAGTTCCGTGAAGTAGGTGTAGCCCTTATGAAAGGGATTGCCAGGAAGACGGGCGACACGGGAAAACTTTTGCTGCGGCTCCTCTTTTAATGCCTCCTGCTTTTTCTTCAGGCATTCATTCAGGATTTTCTCACCCTCGATAAATTCTTCATATGTCAGCGGCGACATGGGCAGCCGCTTGTCATCGGCTGCCCGACCTTCCACCAGTCGGCCTCCGTCATTGATTTTCCTTACCAAGTAATTCCGGGTATTCACCATTTTAGAACCACGGTTACTCCCCTGTGCAGATTTTTTCATAGCGACCTCCCAAAAACTGTTTATTCAGAAGTATCGTCCATCAAATCATCAAGAACGCTTTTTATTGTTTTCTTGCCTCCTCTTTTTTTGGGATGCGGATTTGGCGAAGAAAGATTGGCAGCAGATGTTGTCTGGACAGTTTCATCATTTTCAGTTGATGTGGCTTTGTCTTGGGTTTCGGCGTCTGTGGCTCCGGACTTATCCTCTGCATCATCCGCCTCGAAACCATCCGCTTCAAAGCCATCGTCATCTGAATCTTCATCATCAAGGTCAGCGGAGTCAGGCGATGGACTTACAGGTTCGGCATCTTCTGTTTCCTCTTCCTCTGCGTCTTCCCCCTCTTGGGAAAGCTCTTCATCAGTGAAGAACGGCATCTCGACATCTTCTTCGCCAGAGTCTTCATCTTTCGAGGTATCGGATTCAGACTCGTCTGGCGCTGCTGTTTCAATGTCGGTATCATCAGCACTGGCAACTACGTCGGAGGCTTCGGAGGATTCGGCCGCCTCGACGGCTGATTCCTTCTTTGACGATTTTATGCGCTGCTCCAGTGAATACATATACTGGCTTTCTGCCGACCAGTTATCGAACCCCGGGGGCATATCCGCTTTCGCTTTTGAGTTTTCTCCATCATTGTTCGTGTTTATTATACCACATTTTTTCAATATTGTACACCTGAGTGGTATAATATTACGTACAGAAATAATTGCAGCAAAAGCAGAGAACAAAATAGAAAGTATCGGGGAACGATAAACGCCAACCCATGCAAGCGTCCAAAGAACAAGCCGAACTTGATAATATCCCCCGATAGACCAGGAGGCGTTTTGAATATCCGCCAAAGTTTTTTTCTCATCCTGTACAATATGGAGATTAAACTTGAACCGGATTTCTTCTGGCGCAAGGGTATATATCTTCATGCCGACATCAGTAGTTTCTTCATAAAGCATGACTCTGATTGCCGGCTTATCGCTATCTTGCTGGTCAGGGAATGCTGCCATCATGGCTTTGTCGATTTCGATTATCTGTTGGGTGGATTCATCAGGAACACTGCACTTGGCATAGTATTTTCCATTTTTGATGAATACCTCATAAACATCAGCCACAACCATTTTCTTGGCAATTTCAATCTTCTTGCCGTGGAAACGAATAGATGTAGGCTTACAATTTTTCTGCAGTAAGAACCCCAAGATACAGCTCGCGATAACACATAAAAACGCGATAACTGGTAACATGCTTTATTCCTCCTTTGGGCCGCCAGGAAATGAGAAATCCAGTTTCATCGCCTTTCCAGTTTTCGGTTCAAGTCCAGCATCCTGAAACTCATCAGGAGTTTCTTTCTTGCGTGCTATTTGTACCTTTCTGAGCGCTTCCCTTTTTGCTCCGTCAAGCCGGACGTTTGGCGTGTTTTGGTCGGGAATTGTATTCGTCTGATTGAGTTCTATATAGTGAACGAGTGAGGCATTATCTATGCTGTTATTTTCATTTTGCTTAAAGCAAAAGAAATACTTGATGTTTTGAGCAAAGCCCAATTCTTCTGTCCGATTAAGGCTAAAACTGACACCCTCATTTTCTCCGAATCCTTGAAAATAATAGGTATATACAGGCTTGAAAGACATCTTCATTTCTTTTCTTACATTAACACAAACGACTTTCAGATAAACCAGGTCGTTGTGTTTAGACAGATACTCAAGATATCCAACATACAAACCGTATCCCAATATCACTATCGGAATAATAAGCAGCATCCCAAACATATGAAGCAGCACACATGCCGCAATACTGCAAACGAACATAAACGCCATAATGACACTCAACCGATAGTACAGCGTTTTGCGCACAATCTCTTCGGCCGTGCATCCCGTATTTTTCTTAAAGAGAATAAAAAAGCCGTGCATAAAGCACTGCCATATCTCATTGAACAGGTTCAAAAATTTATCCATTATCTTTGGCGTTATACCTTCGGGATTTCCCGTGGAAGAACACCCTTCAACTCCTTTCTGTATTGACTATCAGTTTGTGTCAGCGCGGTCAGGCGATGTGGTTTCGGACGGGTTCTGTTCAGCATCTGTTTGGTTTTCCTCATTCACACCGACATCAGTAGAGCCGGAAACTTCAGCTCCATCCATTGCGTTGATTGTGAGGTTGATTTCGGTCTTGGGCGGAAGCGGCGTAGGAGTTGGCGCCGGCTCTTGTTCCTGTGTCGGAGTGGGGGCAGGAGTAACCGCCGGCTGGTTCGCAACTGTTTCGTTTTTCCCCGTGACCTGTTCCAATCCATCCATAACGATACCCGGCAGCATATTCAAATCAAAATAGCCGTTCATGTACCCAATTCCAAACCCGGCGCCGCAAAGCAGCATCAGGAGAAGAATGATAACGAGCACAATCGGAACACGCTTCTTTTTCTTCGGCTTGCTTGGAATCTTTTCGGTGGTTTCCTTTGAGTCCGGCCCAGTTTCCTTTTCCGCTCCGGCCTCCGTTTTTTCTGCGGCTTCATTCTTCTTGTCGCTTTTCGGTTCATCCGGGGTTGCCTTTTTGGCATCCGCTTCTTTGTGGGGGTCTGATTTTTCTTTCTTCAGAGGAATTGCGGGAAGGTCTGGCGCTATTTTATCTGCCACGACCATATCCGCAGGGAGCTGCCGCTCTTCCGGCAGCAGAAAATCTTCTTCGGTAAGTGGAGCAATATTTTCGGTATAGGGTTCCGGTTCTTTATCGCCCTCCCGGTAAGGCACAACATCGTTGGCTGCCACAATGAGCATTTTTTCACGGTCGGCCCTGCGCTGCAGGACTTTGATGTTCTCAAACTGCAGCGGGGTCAGTTTCTCATATTCTCCTTCCTGGTTTTTGAAAGTCCCATCAGTATACACCTCTGCATCATACCGCTTACCGTTTTCGGCAATCAGTGCAATGCAAAGCAATTCTTTCGGTTTCATAGAATTCTCCTTTCGTGTTGCTTGGGTTATCCTGCAACCATTTTTGTTGGCAATAAAATCAGGTCAACCAACCATGTATCAAATGGGCTGATACCTGTCAGTCCAAGAATCAAGAACAAAATTGCGGCCGCCACGAGCAGCCGCAATGCAGTATATATGGGAAGACATATTTTCCAATAATGCCCTCGTATTGCCCAGAGACCACCTTTATCCCCTTTCCGTCGGTTGCATTTCGGACAAGCTGGAACCAGGTTGTCAAGGTCATTGATGCCGTTTGGAACACAGAGCCGGTACAGCCAGTTCTTTTTGACCCGGTTTACGGCAATTACATGGTCCACTTGCATCTTGTTTTTGAGCACACGCCTTCCGCAATAAACGCACCGGTATTTGCCATTTTTGGGTGGATTCGCAGCAATAAACCTGGTACGGTATGATTCATCTCTCTCGTATTTACTCTTCATTTATGTCCATCCGTTTCAATCCGGTAATATTCTGGAACTCATCATATTCGTTTCCAAGTGCCTCAACATTTTCGGCTGCCCATTTCTGATATGCCGCATAGTTTTTGAGATGGTACTTGTCCATAATGTACTTGGTAAACTTGGCCACATATTCGCCCCTGGAAATGATTCCGTACATGGAAGTCATCACATATGTTCCGCTTTCAATGCTTTCCCGCAATTTCTTTCCCCTTGCGCGTTCATTGCGTTTTGATTCTATTCGTTGCAATTCTTTGCATGTTTTTCCTTTATCCTCCGGATATGGACTTTGCAGGTCACAATATCGAGAATTGGCATGCCGGGAGAAGAAAGGCCGTCCGCATCGTTGACATTTGATGATATACCCTCCCTGTGTTCTTTCTCTCATGAAGACTGTCCTCGTGTTCGTAATAATAAAAAAGACCAAGTTGCAGCCAACCTTCAAATGAAGGTCGTTGTGAGATGGTCTGTGAGGTTGATATTCAGTTTTTCATGTACTAGGTCTTGAAAATCCTACCCCTCCTTTTTCATTGTCAGCTTGGTTGGCTCGATTCGTTTTCCCTGTAATCGCCGGGTAAAGGTATTCACAAAGGTCACAGCAACGCCCCCAATCAGTAAGACGGCATAGAAAATCATCCACCAATAGACGTTTCCGATTTTCAAGCCGCTGACTACCATTTCAATGCCATCGATAAGCGGAATCACAGCATAAAAGCCGAGGGTCAATACAAACAGTCGGTAAAAGACCACATTGTGAAGCCGTTTTGAAAAGGCCAGATATCCGAATCCGCTGGCCAGGAGCAAAATGCCCGAATGGACTATCAGGACCAGCGACACGGATTGAATTACAATGCCGATGAAATTGTCCCGGAATGATTCCGGGATGCCGAACAGGATTCCCATTTTCATCAGCATCTGGCTGAAGGCGGAGGAAGCGCTCATGTTCCCGGCCACGATGGCACCCATAAAAAACGAAAAGACAGCAATAATGTAAATGATGCTGGCCGGTATTGCGAGCGCCAGGAAATTCTGTCTCAAAATGTTTTTTAACATGACCACTTCCCTCCCAATTTATACAAAAGAAAGAACCGGCCTTATGGTCGGTTCTTTAATCAATTAGAGCAAAATGTTGGGATATTCCACCACATAAGCGAACGGACATATTGCGAATAAGATATCATAGGCTATCAGCACATCGATTTTTTTGTTTATATTGGGAAACAATTTCATCGCAATAAGTAAAATAATGAGCAGTATGGCCGCCAAAGCTAATTCATGTAAGCAGTAGATTGCAAATATTTGAAGCCTCTCAGTTTCAGACTTACCAGTAGTTAGAAAAGTAAACGCCAGAAAACTACCGATAATTACTGTATAACACGGCACACAAATGGCATACAGAACTGTCAATACTTTTTTCTCAATATCAGTCATAGGGCCTTTTTGCTCTTCTTGTTCTTTTTGCAGTGCCTTTTCGTGGAGTCGTTTAGCTGCCGCCGCTCCTTTCTCATCATCTGACAGAGTGTTTTCTGTCAGCGAATCCATCGATACGCTTTCCCGTGATGGCATGCCGGTATCTGACATTTCATCCAAAGACTTCTTTTCCATTGTCTTCTTCTCCACCCTATTTGTTTTCTTTTGCATCAACCTCAAGGCGATAGTCGTTTCCCAGCTTTTCCTTCAATGGAAATAATATCGCTCCACGGAACAATCTTTGTATTTTGCTTGCCATTGTTTATATAGGTCAATTCCTTCAAAAATTTTTTCTCTGCCGGGGAAACACAACATACATCAAGGTCACATGCCATACACCATTTATTGTTTATATTAACCTCCACATTTTTTAACGCATCTATTGCATGAAACACTCTTTCAGTGCCAAACACATCATAGAATGTTACTGCGACGACGCCTTCTTCGTAGTACATCTGTTCCAACGCCTTGATTTTCTTTTGAACATACTGTCCATATTCGCAAAAACATTTATGAAGATTGAAGCACGGAAAATCTGGATTGAGTGTGTCCATCAGCCATCGTCTTGCTACTTCCTGTTCCCAACTTGAGCTGGTTTCCATAGTCACCCGGGAGATAAACCGGTTGTAACTGATATCGCAGTATCTCAGCTTTTCAAGTTCTTTGATAACTGCCGGCAGGAACATTTCTTCGTCGATGGTTGTATAGGTATTTTTGTAAGCAATCTTACTGACACGGGCTTCAGAAATGAAATCCTGCAGTCCCTCATTATTGAATGCTTTGGTAAAAACATGTGGCATGTCACCGCGAGCCGATGTTGCTGCCATGCCTACGACATCTGCAAACGCCAGGGGTGCCAGTATGCCCGATGCCACCAAATCCTTTATTTCCTGTTTGGAGAACAGCTCTGGCAATACGCCACTTTTGAACAGGCGGATTTTCTTCTGTTCTTCGTTGCAAAGAGCAATCAGCTCGGCCTGTTCGGTTTTGTCACCAGTATATTCCGTTATCATATCGTGAACGGCATAAATAGCCATCACACTTTTTGTAATGTGTACCTTCGCAAATGATACTTCCCGGAATCCAAAAGCATCATCACACCATTCAATTTCTTCGCCCATCTGTGTGATGAAGCGAAAAAAGAAATATTTGTTTATATCCATTTGTTTTCTCCTTTTCAAGCCTCTTCAGCTCGTACTCATGGATTTCAAAACCATGGTATAGCTCGTACAGGATAATCGATTCAGAACAGAACAAATTCTTATTTTGCCCTTTTCTTTCTGTTGTGTTCTTTACAAAGCATCTGGCAATTATCCACAGTCATATGTCCGCCTTGCAACTAGGGCGTAATATGGTCGGCTTCCATCTCCTTAATGTCCCAGTGCTTCATATTTCCTTCCAGTTCACAATAAGGGCAGATGCCATGCTGCCGCTCGTAGGCACCTCTTTTCTGTCCCGGGGTAAAAGCACGAATATGCAAAGCCCGCTCATCGCCAGTCAGGACATACTCATACGTTTCACGAACAAGTCTTTTGTAACATAGAAGCAACAACTGATAGGAAAATATGAAAGCATGAACCAGTCTGAAAACCCGGTTGTAAGAATGATACAAAATTTGAACGGTACGATAACACAAATACACAGGGTTACAATAACATCATACCATGGGTGAAAAAATGTAGCCCAAAGAACTAATTTGATTGTTCCAAAAGCTAAAAGAGCGGTAAAGATGCGGAGGACAACTGTCGTATCCTTGCTGATTCCAGATAGAAGAAGGTATGGTGTAATGATAGCAAAAGCAAGAGCAAAAAATGTCTGTTTGCGATTAAAATGAACGGTAGAACATTTTGCTTGCGTATCCATTTTAGCGTCCGAGATTGTGTTGGTGTTCTTATTGGTGGACTGTCTACAGAACACGTTTGCCAAAATGGAAAATAAGAATACCCCCATAAGAACAATGAAAGCTGGGCAACTTGCATTTTCCTGGATTTTACCTGCTTTTTCTGCGATGCAGGAAACGATAAAAATGGTTGCTGAAGCAAAAAGGAGTAAAGTTCTGGTTACTTGAAAATATTTATGTAAGTTTTGTTTTTTCATCTGTTACCTCTATGTTAAAGCTAACGACAGCCTGCTTTTCATCATCATAGATGAACTCACGCTAGTATGGCGGCCGGACATTCAATCTCCCACCATAGGCAACAACGCCAGCTTTTGATTGTCTTTGAAACCGGCAAAAATGTCACCTACAGTAACTTCAATCGGTGTGATTTTTATGAGTTACTTTTCTTCCTGTTGTGCGCTTTGCAAAGCATCTGGCAGTTATCCACTGTGGTATGTCCGCCTTGTGACCAAGGCGTAATATGGTCGGCTTCCATCTCCTTGATATCCCAGTGCTTCATGTTACCTTCCCGTTCACAGTAAGGGCAAATTCCATGCTGCCGCTCGTAGGCTCCTCTCTTCTGCCCCGGGGTAAAAGCGCGAATATGCAAAGCCCGCTCATCACCGGTCAGTACATACTCATACACACCGCTCTTCTTGGTGACATCATCATCCATCAGCAGTGGTTCGATTTCCTTTTCCAGTTCCGCCGGGTCCAGCTTTCGATGTTTGTTTTCATCGTAAAACACACCCCACGGCAGGCCCTTCATTTCGCTGCGGTAATGCGGGAATACTGTCTTCACCCATTCGATAACGGATTTGAAGTATTCCTTCAATTCACTGGCATTCGTATCGTGTTGATGCCGGGCCATGTATTCCTCGATGCTAATACCATCTGCAGCAGCGCACCAACTCAGGACCGCTTCCAGATAGTCCTGGCGGATAGGAGTACCTTTGACATACGGCTCGCCGAGCTTATAGGCAACACAGTTGGTCTTGGAGAAAAACAGCTTTGCATCTGCCAGCCAAGGACCAGTATACACTGCATTGCGCAGTTCCTGCGGTGCCAGTTTTTCTCCGGCAATATTGATGATTTTGAACCACTCCAGCTTTTCGCTCTCACTGCCCTCACAGACATAGATGGTCAGCTTGTAGTCCAGAATCTCCTTCTGCTCATCCGGCAGCAGATTGTGGAAGTAACGGATATCTCCATTTCCGGTCATATCCACACTGAAGCTGCCGTCAACGTATTTGCAGAAACTCAGCGTACGCTGCTGGCCATCCAGAAGCTCATAGGTGTTGTCCGGGTTCTTGGCCCAGTACATGACATTCAGCGGAAAGCCTTTACAGATGGTATGAATAACGGCGGCCTGTTTTTCATCATCATAGATGAACTCACGCTGGTATGGCGGCCGAACATTCAATTTCCCACCATAGGCAACAACGCCGGCCTCCTGGTTGTCTTTGAAACCGGTAAAGATGTCGCCCACAGTGATTTCAATGAGGGTTATTTTCATACTACTTACCTTCTTTCTTATTTGTCATCTGAACATATTCGTAGTCTATACTTCGCAATGAATCAATAAATATATCTAATGTTTTTGAAAGTAAAACGCAATTCACCCATTCAAAATTTTCATGAGTACAGTTTCCTTTTCTGTCTGTTGCATACCTTACCTTGGTGCCATCATCATCCAAATGCGCAAGAATAGCCAAATACAAGTGCATTTGCTTGATGATTTCTTTATCATAAGGCGTTTTACTTTTAGGAAAACGTGCCAAAAGTGAATGCCATAAATTTTCAAGATTATGTGTTGCCTCTTTGGGCTTACCTCCAGTTAATTCAATAGCCTCCTTTATCGCTAATTCTGCAGCATGCCTTGTTAGGAATATTGCCGGTAAGGTAAGTTGATATGAATAAAAGGCATATCCTGCACCCATAAAAAATGGATTGGCGCTTCTATTCTGTGGCACTATTTTCTTACCTGATGTAAGCTCTTGACTTGTAATCGAAAGCCTTTTGGCAGCTTCTTTATAAGAATCCACCCATTCTTTTTTCGCACTTTTTCCATCTTTGTTTGCCGCCATCATCCAAATTGGCGCGAAATTTTTTAGGGTTGGGTCTGATAAACCATTCATATGTGATTTGTAAATTTCATTTTCTTTTGGTGCCTTGAATGATTTCTTGAAAATCAGACCTTTTTCATCTGTTTTTTTCATATTATCTCCGGCAAATCAAAATACGTCCATATTTCAATTTTCCACCAATGTATGGGCCATCTTTTTTTGTGCTAGATTTAATACCCGCAAGCCCTCGTATATTTCCCGCAATTAAACCGATTATTTCAAATTGTTCTGGGCAATATTTATCCATAAAAGAAATAGGCACCCCCATCACACCATCGTAGTCCTCTGGAATTTCACAAACCTTGTCTACGTTGATAGCATCGTAGTTATCGTATTTTGGATAGTGTTCTTCATTACCATAGTAGTGCATGTAAAGGTCCATGGGGGTATGACGAGTGGGAATATCCACGTTTGTGTACCACCCAACATTCCCAAATTTCTTTTTACTTCCATCACCTTGCAAAAATTCTTTGACAGAGTTATGTCCAATCCAGACCTTGTCATTTTTCAGAAGCGGGAAAAACTCTTTATAGGTGATAGCGTTTTTGTTTCCGATAATGATGAATTTCTTGCCGTATTCCACCAGTTGAGCAACGTACTCTCTGAATAGGCTAAAGGGCGGGTTAGTCACCACCACATCTGCCTCTTTGAGAATCTCAACACATTCCTCGCTGCGAAAATCTCCATCACCCACCATCGGTGTTTTTACATAGTCGGGAATTCCGATTTGTCCAGAAAGCAGGTCGGCGGACACGATTTCCATTTTGTAGGACTGTCCGCCGGGTTCGTAATGAGTAGAGATGAGCTTTTTCAGACCAAGGAAAATGAAATTCATCTGGAAATACTTCCAGAAGTTCGAGTATTCCGGGTCATCACAGTTGCAGAAGACCACTTTACCCCGGAAGAAATCACGATAATGGCAAAGTTCTTTTTCAATGTCCGACAGTTGGGTATAGAACTCATCATTCTTAGCTGTTTTGGCTGCATGAAGGTTTTTATTCGCCATTCCAACACTCCTATCCAAAATTCCAAAAGAAAAGGCACCCGGCCCAAATGGCCGGATGCCTTGTTTGATTCTGATTGTTATTTATCTATCTTTCCTCGGAACCTCAAAATGGTTTTCGTATTTTTTCAAGGTTGCCTTCGCAACCCTTTCAGCTTCCTGCTGATTCTTCTTTTTGGCTCGATGGTGGAGGAATATCTCTATCACAGTCGGTATGCCAAACAGAGCCAGCGTTGTAAGAGAAGCAACCATCACAATGCCGACTATTTCCTTTATCGCATCCATTGTGTCAACTTCTCCTTTCCGCTTATGTCCTATCAAATGACCGTATCTTTTTCCTGCTGAAAAGCATTGGCCTGCCGGATGTCCTGATTTCTTTTGTCGGCATCCAGCGTGACAGCATGCTGTTTCAGTATTTGGGACATCGAGGTGTGTGGTATTTTCTGCGGTGCAGACTTCCGCTCTTTCTTTTGTTCATTTCCAAAAGATGCTGAGTTGCACATGGTTTCCATAACCATCTCCCCTCTCTGGCAGTTTTTTGTGAGATGTGGTATAATAAATATGTTATATTTAATGAGGAAATAGGGTGGGCTGTTATGGGAAAAGCAAGAGATGAGATATATGCACCTCTCGAACTTCTGAAAAGAATCAGTGCATCCTATCCTAAAGCCTGGGAGCAGATGGAGGCATTCCATAACATGAATGGCTCGAACGGTTTGCCGCCCTGGCCGGATTGGTGTTATGCTCCTATGTCTGCAGCTATCGCTGTCGCCACTTCCGGCGGCATTGTCACCAACAAGGAGAACCTCGCACCTTTCATGGCAGATGCCCAGGCCATTGATGCGTTGGCGGTTTGGCGCCGCAGCAAGGAAGTCTTCGTGCTCGATTCTGACATGGAGCAGCTGCTTTACGAACAAGCCAACGACTTGGAAATCGATTCAAATATCTTCATGCGGCTTCCCTACCCCTGCTTTTACGTTCAGACATCCTCTTTGCAGATGGGGAAGCAAATTGCCAAAGGTTTCTTTGTTCACCTCGAATACGATGTGAATGACGGTCATACCGAACTGCGGCTACTCTTTTTGTTTGATGATAAAACCACGGCAGGTTTTCCTATTTACATTGACGAATCCAATATCAGAGACAGCTTGACGCGGACATTGAATGAAGCACACAACAACCTGACTCCTGGGTCACCGCTTCACAATTTCTTACTGTTCCGCAGCGATGAATACCTGGAGTTGGAGGCTTTCTTGAAGAAGAGCCTGCAGCTTGTTCTGTATGTGTGTGCTGAGAATGCCGAGATAAAAAAGAACCCCGAACAGGACACCATTATGAAGCGTTCCTCTGCCGGCATCAAAGACCGGTATGCTGAGATTCGGAAATGGGATGTCGGTGTTCGAATCGGGCAAACTATTCGCCGGTATAAAAAGGTCCATGAAAGTATCGAAAAAGATGAGCAGCATTCTTTGATTCGCTACTCTCCCCGCCCGCATTTGCGGCGTGGCCATTGGCATCATTATTGGACTGGGCCAAAAGATGGTGAACGAAAGCTCATCCTCAAATGGACGGCACCAACCTTTATTGGGGCTGCCGATGATGAAAAGCCGGTTGTTATTCACCATATCCTTGACGATTGACCGATTTGAAAAGGGGCAGGCGTTAATGCCTGCCTCTTTTTCTTTATCCCAACATATGATAGAAAAACGCCCAAAGCGAAATCGGTAAAATAAAAAGGAAGAAAAATTCTCTCAACGATGTCCCTTTAGACCCAGGAGCATAGATTTTCCCATCTTTGTATTTGTATACGGGAACCGTTTCAGAAGGACGGCTATAAACAGCGGTTCTCATTTCATCGGTGACAATAACACCGCTTGTTCCATCTTCAAACTGATACTGATAATAGGCTTCTACTCTGCATTTTTCGTTGTTTTCGATTTTTCCAATCATATCCATACCGAAGGTTTTATACTTAACGAGCTTCCCTTCTGTAACCATTCCATGTGATTTGGCCCAATCAGCCACAATGTTGATTTTTGGCGATACCAGATTCTTGGCGAACACGACCAAAAGCACCTGGATGATAATAACCGGCACGGCGGCATAAATCATCCGCATTGTATCGGCATCCATATATCACCCATCCCTCCTTTTTTGTTTTCCAAATTGGATAATCTGAAACCTACTTATAATCTTTACCTGCAAAAATTCTAAGTATAGTTCGAATTCTCATAGATAAATGATGTTATTCATTGACTTACTATTCCCCCAATCTTATTCTTAGGCTTGGATGCTGACCGTGCATCCCAAAGCATGAGCAATACTTAGGAATGTTGAAAGCAGCGGCTGATATTCGAGCGCCTCAATCCGGGCAATCGTTGTATGAACCACGCCGGCCCGTTTGGCCAATTCGTACTGTGACAATCCTTTTTGGATGCGGAGCGCTGTCAATGTAGCAACCAGGTTCCTATATTCTGCTGCACTTGCTTCTGTTTTTTCTTCAGTGGTTTTCATGATGCCTTTTCCTTTTCGTCCCTTCAAAACAAATAAAAAAACAGACAGTCCAAAAACGGACTGTCTGTCTTCACTCCCTTATTCTTTTACTTGAGGCGTGCCCAAACATCGCTCTTTGTAGAAAACGCGGCAACTGCATCGGCAATGTCATTGTGGATGCGGGATTGCCAGACGAAAGTCACATTCAAATTTTTCTGCTGAATTCGGTTCCGGATTTTACGCACATAGCGCATTCCGTTCTCACCGGTGTGCGACTCATCATTCAGATACAAAACAGCATTTTGATTGTCGGACTGAATCAGTACCGACATGTTATCGTTTGGTATCTCTTCCAACGCAAAAAGGATTGCCCGGAGTTCTCCTTCTTCGTTGCTGGAAGCATTAACTACCCGGCGGCCAAGAGCCAACCGAGGTTGCCCGCATTCATCCAGTAAGACAGCAGAAATTCCGCAGGCTTTTGTGTTTTCAGAGAACGTAGCGTCGGTTACGACAGTCAAGTCGAAATTCTTGTCACAGCTCATCAGAATACGCTGTGGAACACCATCACAAACAGGATGTCATCGGCCTGCTTGTTCGTTGTGGGATTTTCGTCGTAGAACAGGGGCAAGGGAGTCAGCCACATGTTCTGCTTCTCTTCGTCATCGAGCTTACTGTTCTTCTTGTCCTTGGCAGCGATGAGACTGCTTTTCCGGATTTCGTTGTAAAGCGCGTTCTCGGCTTCCTTGCTCCAGTGAAGTTTTTTTTGAAATTTTTTTTCCGTAAAATTCGTCAGCCTTAACAGGCAGCGCTGGGCGCATAATACTGCCCTATCGACATCCACAGCACATCCCATCGGTCCAATAAACTTCTGGTCATAGAATGCCCAAACGCATTTCGGCCTAACCGGCTTATGAGGAGCCGGAGCCGGTGCAGGAGCATTAGCGGCCGCTGCTGCGGGCGCAGTCTGGGCGGGAGCCGGTGCAGGAGCGGGAGCCGCAGCGTTGGTCTGCGGTGCTTCCGGCTGTGCGGAAGAACGGGACATCTGGGCGCGGGCCATCATGCGGAAATTCTGCTGTGCATTCCATTCCGCAATCGTGTTGACGGCCAATGCGTACAGGTACTCACCGTCAACCGGGACGATAATCTGGGTCCACTGAGCGCCACGCTTCGGCTGAACGCCGCCAAGGGCCTCGCTGGTCTCACCCTCACAGGACATTGCACGGAACGCATAGGTGCCTTCCTTCTGTCCGGGAAGGATTTCGAACTTGCGGAACTCGGCCTTGCCATCCTTGGCCCGATTTGCAGGAGTGCCGCCGATGCAGGCCCAGATTGCCTGCTGATAGACCTTGGTGCCCTGTGCCGCCGCAGCTTTGCGCTGTTCGAAATTCTTGCGTTCTCTTGCGCACATGCCGGCGAGCGCACCATTGCAAATCATCTGGCACAGACCCAGGGCAGTAATGCCGGTACGTTTGTCACCGTCCGAACCGGCCTTCACCATGGGAACACCGATTTCGATGGTCTTGACCGGCTCGTACTTGGGTTTGCCGGTATGCTCAACGAACGACAGGTGCAGCCGGCTGTCGTAGTTGTCGCCGTTGAACCAGTCGGTCTTGACCTTGACAAAAGATTTCAGAGACTGCGCGTTCCAGATATCGCGCTCTTTTTTCTGAGTTGCATTTTCAGACATGATAATTACCTCCGTTGGATAAATTTGGGTCATCAGGCGGTTTTGGCTCCGGCAAATCCGGTCAGGCAGCCCCAGCGCAGTTTCGCCAGGACGCCATCCGTATCACCGATGGTTTTGATGACATTACTATTCGGTTCACACTGAAGGAACCGGCAAACATCTGCCTCTTCCACATGCAGGAAAGAGGCGATTCCTTTTGTGGAAAGAGGCTCCGCTTTTCCCATTTCTGTTACGGTCATCACACTGGTCTTGTTATCAAGAACCATAATGTTCAGATTCAGCTGCGGGAAGTTGTAGGAAGCGGATTGCCCCTCGACCAAGAGGATTTTTTCCACTTTCATGGTGGCTTTTCCTTTCTGCCGTTTTGGCCTTAGAAGTCAATCACCTGTTGGGGTGACGCAAATTGCCAAAGAAAAAAGCAGCTGCCATTCAAAATGACAGCTGCTTATCAATGCAGGTTTTCTTATTACGGGTAAGGCTTAAATATCCTGTTTGATGTCTTTGACTTTGGTATTATATCTACTTTGCGTCACAAGAAAAATCACGGCGGAAAAGGCACTTACACTTTTTGAGATTACTTCTATATTATACCACTCTTCACCATAAACTGCAACGAAGAGGGTATTCTCCATGCATAGAAAATGCCGCCACCGATACATTTTCGGTAACGGCATTTTGAGGTAGGAAGATATGTTTTACCCAATCAGGAAGTGAAAGGCCGTACCCAGTACGGTATCCGCAGCAATCAGGATGATTCCGAAAGCAATGCAGGTGAGAATAACAATGCCGGTCTTACTCCAGCATTCCTTCCGCCCCGGCCAGATAATACCTTTCGGGAACAAAGCCCGCTTGACTGCGCGAGGAAACTCCTTTTTGGCTGCGGCCACTTTTTCCGGGGTTTCCTTTACCGCCTGTCCAACCTTCCCGGGTACTTCTTTCACAGCCTGCCCGACCTTTTCCATGTTTTCGTTCATGCTTTCCCCTCCTTACACGATAGCCGCCACAATCAAGACTACGGCGGTAAAACCACTGACCACAGCAATCGTGCGGCGGAGCTGCTTCTCATTGGTCATGCCGACAGCATTCCGATTGCAGTTCTGCGTGGACACGGTGCCAAGCGCACGGGTTTCGGAATGCTTGGTCAGCAGCGTTCCTGCGACCAAAGCGGCACCACAAAGAATGGTGATAACACCAAGGATTGCCTGAAAAACAGTCATTCTCTTATCCCTTCCTTTCTCAGCCCAAGAAGCCCTTGTGATGACGGGCCGTAACGAACGAATCCATTGCCGTGACCGTTTCCAGAGCCACGCCGCAGACAATCAGCAAACTGGTGCCGCCAAGCTGAATGGACAGACCGGTCAAATTGCCGAGAACAATCGGGGCTGCCGCGATAATTGCCAGAATCAGAGCGCCCAAGAAAGCGACCGAATTTGCGGTCTTCATGAGGTATTCTGATGTAGCCGGACCAGGGCGAATTCCCGGGATAGTACCACCGTTATTGCGGATATTGGTTGCAATCTGAACGGAATCAAACTGGATATCTACATAGAAGTAGTTAAATGCAAAAATCAGAATGATATAGATAATGCAGTAAAGCCAGTTTGTGGTGTTGAAACTGAGCAGTGCATTACGGATACCGGCGCCCCAGTTCGGGCTGATGAAGCTGCCGATGGTGGCCGGGATACTCATAATGGTACTGGCGAAGATGATAGGCATAACACCGCTCATCACAACCTTGACCGGAATGTAGCTGTGATTGCCGCCCACAGAAGTGCGGCCATTCACGGCACGGGAATACTGAATAGGCACACGCTTTTCGGCATCCGTTGCCTTTACCACAAAATAAATGCCAAGAATGGCCAGCACCGGAACAGTTCCCAACACAATGGCACGGAGAATTCTGCCTTCCTGAATGAACAGGACAAATACCCGGGCCAAAGAAACGATATTGACCCAACGGGAAATGATACCGGCAAAAATGAGGAACGAAACGCCATTGCCCAGACCGAAATCATCAATCTGCCAGCCAAGCCATACTGCCACCTGGGCGCCGGCTGTGAAGGCCACGATGATGACCAACGCAGCAAACACACCGGAAATGCCACTGGTGAATGTTACTGCCCCATACATCCGCAGCACAACATAGTAAACAATCGCCATCACGAGAGCAAACCCTGCTGAGGTGCAGCGCATGACCTGTTGGTACTTCTCGTCATCTTCTTTCCGCATCCGGTCCAAACGCGGGAATACAACCGTCAGAAGCTGAACCACGATGGAAGCGTTGATATAGGGCGAAACGCCCAGGGCAAACACGGCGCACTGGCTCAAGGCCCCGCCAGAAAGCATATTCATGTAGGAGAACAAGTCGCCGCTGTTGAAGATGCCGGAAATCACATCGCTTTGGATAAAGGGTACAGGAATCGCACATCCGAGGCGGAAGAGCAGAAGCACCAGAACCGTGAAAAGGAGCTTCTTTCGCAGCTCTACGACCTTCCAAAGATTGCTGATTTTGTTTTGCAAGTGGAAAACCTCTCTTTCTTTTAATCGTCCAAAAAGATAACTTTGGCCTTTTCAGTCGTAAGGATATTCAGGAGAATTTTTCCATCATATCCCCAAAGAAGAAGTCCAAGCAATGCATAGGCTTCTTGTTTCATGGAAGAAAATTTTTGCGGTGGCATATTGTGAAGTCTTGCCAATTCCTGTTCACGAACATATGCACTTCTGCCATCCGGAGTGATGATTGTTCTGTTGGATACCAACGACCGCAGAATCATGCCATATTTGGCTCCGTTGACAGGATAATACGAAACCAAGGCGATGGCGCCGGCAATGAGCAGCAGAAATTTCAAAACCACATCTGTGCTGTACAATCCGCTGCTGTGCTCCGAATACTTGAGGATATCTTCTGGATTTTTACACCGGAGAATTTCACTCGTGTAATCGGCAGCCATTGAATTACCCCAATACAATCTGGTATACTCTCGAAGCAAAAGTTTGACGTTGTGATAGACGTACAGGCTTTCATCGTTCTGATTCAGCATATTTTCTACTGGGGATTTGATGAGCTTAGGTATTAACAGGTCAACTTCTTTGCCGCACAGATGATACAATGCCTCTATTGCCTTTTTCAGGTACTTGATGATTTCAAAGCGACTTACACTTTTCCCTTTTTGCGGGTCAAGATTCATAACCAGCTGCAATACACTTTGCAGTTGCAGTCCTGTTTCAGGATACGTAGAAATTTCTTCTATCGCATTGTCATAACAATCGATGATTTTATGGCAGATGGAATAGTATTTTTCTCTGTTTGCCAAAAACAGTCGGTTATCGAATCCAAAAGCGTCATGAAGCATTTTTTTGGTTTCTGCAAATTCAGCAACTTCTCCCGTATCTATTGCCAAATTGATTACATCAGAAATCCGTTCTCCGTAAAGAGACCAACGCAGTGCCGGATACATTACCAACCCCAAAATCACATTCTTATATTTACTGGACTCAGAGAGAATTTTATTGAGTTGGTTTTTTGCTGTTCCAGCATTCGTCTTCTTGGTGAACAAACTGGACAACTGTATTTCTTCCGAAAAAGCATTGGAAAAGAAAGCATCATTCAGAACGGCTTCATATGTTGGCATATTTTCAGATGCCGGATTCATAATGAAATCCCCCAATTTGTTTGAGTGATTTGCTGCCGTGCCATATCCTTTTCACTTGACAACATGATGCCATTTTCTGACACTCTAATCTGGCCCATGCTCATGTCGTTCTCTGCCAAAGTGTTGATGAATTCACTCCAAAGACGTTTTGAAATGAATTCACCGGCTTCCCCTGTCAACACCCTTTGCATGTCCCAGACAAGCTCATGATTATCGGATATAATCTTGATATGGTCCTGTTTGAAGGGAAGTTCTTTCAAGGCTTGAATCAAGGTTGATAAAGCAGCGTTTGCTGTTGGCGTCGTAGATTCATGGCAATTAAGTACAAATTTTCCAGGACGCCAAGACAACAACACATGTGCAACGGAAACGCAACGAGGTGACTTTTTTTGGCTTTCTCGAAATGTTGTAAGATAAATGAAAGTCATAATAACCCCTCTCAGTATGTGCCCAAATCAGGTTTCCAGTTCAATACAGAAGACACAACATTATTGCGATTATTATAGAAATGTGGTATAATTAAGTCGAACAATTCTGGCGTTTTTTATCGAAAACTTTGTTTCGTTATACAATTAGTGAGCTTGTCATTTTTCCACATCAGAACATCTTTTTTTATATTACATCACGGAAAGGACTGAAACTCATGAGAATTTTGCGACAGCTTTCGTATGAACAAGAAGCCAAGATAACAGCATGCAATAATCGTTTTGAAGGTATCACAAAAGATATTGCTGCAATTATGGAAAGCACCCGGTATACATATGGCTATTCGCTTAATCAGTTTGCCACGCTATTGGGGTTGACGAATTATCAATACTCCCGTTTTCTGAAAAAAGGGACAAGCGATTATGTCATCCGGGCCATTTTCAAATTTTGCTACATATTTGACTACGATTTGCAAAGTCTCTCCAAATCCATTATCTCTGTGAAAGATATGGATGACTCCTTAATGGAGATTGCCGTTTCTTTGGGCGCTGTTCCCGATAACCTTATCGAAAAATTTGTTGATGTGATTAAAGAATCACCAGACATGTCCCCTGTAGACAAAAGACAGGTGGGTGTTGCGCTTCAGACATATATCAACAAACGACACCACTTTTATGAATCCCTGGCAGCCAAAGATTTTTCTGATGTGCCAGTTGACCATGAGGAAACCAACGCGGACGATGAACCCGCGACGGCCGACGAGCAATCCGACGATAGCGCCAAAAACAACACAACCAACAATTCCGAATCGCTTTGAACAATACATATTTGGGGGGCCTCGTGCCCCCTCTTTTTTTATAGAGGGAAATACCCTTTTTTCGTTGTGCTTAAAATCCGAAGATAGCCATGGCATCCTCAATACCTTTCATGCTTACGCCGGGACTTACCTCTGCTTCTTGTGAACTATCATTTGAAGGAGCCAGCGTCTGCATACTGGTATCTGATGTGTCACCATGCTTTTCAGAATGAAGAATGGCATCTCCCGATGGTTCGTTTTGTGGGGATATGACTGCTTGTTTTTTTTGTAGTTGATTGGGCAAAGAAGGTGTTGTTACCGTTTGGGGTTGGACTGCGCCCGAGTTCTTGCTTCCCTTACTTTCTCCAGGGATGACTTTAGCATCATCAACCAAATACTGCATTATCAGAGAGGTAATAAATTCTGTTGCCTTTCTGGATTGCGACAGCTTCTTTAGGGTTTCGTAAGCGGCTGCTTCACTATGAACCCCCATATTAAAGCTCAGGTTGATTCGCTTTCGGTCCGAATTTTGGGGCTTACGCCTTGGCCGTGCCACGGTATACATCCGTGCCGGCCGCAGCAAGCCGAGCCATTTCCTGCGCGTAGTAACCCTTTGCGTTTGCCTTCACGTCCGGAATGAGGACAATGTCGGTATTCCCTTCATTGGACACATAGCGTTGGAAAGCATTGTACAGCAGAACGCTGCCGCCGCCAACCATGCAGATGTATCCCATGTAGAGGTCTACCTTACGGGCCTCCAACTCCAGGATGAGTTTCTTGACGAATTCACCTTTGGCGCGGTCGATGGCTTCCTGGATGTTGGCGGGGCAGGTTTTCTTGCCCCGCATGATGGCATCAATCATGAAGTCGTCGATGTTCCGGGAGCAATCTTCCATAATCGTCCGGTGCGCCTGCTTGAAAAGCTCAAGCACCCCCATTTCCTCCAGCGTAATGCCGGGGTTCTGAGGCTTGCGGTTGATAATGGAAATCACGTTGGTCGTACCGCCGCCGATATCGATGATGTAGGCCCGCGTGGACTTGAGCATCTGCTCATAAGTATGGTTATCCGCAATAGCTGCGCTGATGGACTGAGCGTAGACGCCCACATCAACAATGCGGATGTCAAAAGAAATTCCGTCGCTCACGAAATGAATGGGGTTGCCGGAATTGCTAAAGAACGAACGATAGCGTTCCCGCAGCAAAACACCGCCAAGGCGCAGGCTCAGGTGCTCCACCGGCAGACCAAGTGCCAATGCGACATTGCACTCATATTCTGTGCCCCCGGGGAAAGCTGCCCGCAGCTCATTGGCGATGGCCGCCAAGGTCAGAACGTAGTAGTCCTCATCGCTTGTCTTGTCCCGGCGGGCCTGCAAACGCTCGTTGGTGATGCTGTAATACTGGCCGTTGACCATCATAGAACCGACAGTCATGGGCGGCGGCACACTTCCGTGATGGTTGAGGCCGGTAGGAAACGGTTCTGTGTTCGCGTTTGGGCCATACGACTTGACGTTGAAGTTGCCCTGGTCCACAGCAATGCAGACACATTTGGGCGGTTCGAGCTTAATCTTTTTCACCTGTTAACCCCTCCTTAATTGGGTATGTGAATCAATGTGTCGCAAATATCATTGGCTTTTTTCTGGCCAATGCTATGCGCCTCAGCCGGAGCAAAACGGATGGTTACATCTCGGCCAGCGCAAGCCTTGAATGTCTGGCAATACGTTTCCGCATCCAAAGAGTAGGCTTCTGTCACCAGATTCCAGCTGTTTTTCATCAGAATCCAACCCAATTCCCGCTCCATGAATACATATACCTGCCGGATGGGCTGGCCTAATCTGGAATACGGCGTAAGGGCAACCATTGCTGCTCGGAATGCCATGTTCTTGGCCGAGCTATTAAAAACTCGCTCCCCTTGCACGAAAACCTGGCGATTTTCTCCATATCCCTGCTCAACATATAAGCCATAGGCACTCTCATTCGTGTCCGGGTTGCTTTTGGCTACGATATAGATTCGAGCCTCATTCACTCCGATGTTTTCGACACGAAGAACCATTGCGTCCTCATTGACGGGGGTGGCATCCTCTTCGTCACTTTCTTCCTGAAAAGTAGGCGGCTGGACGGATGAACCATTGTCACCGGATACTTCCTCTTCCGTATGAGGCGTTTGTGCATCATCTGCCGCTTCAGCGGCGGCATCCTCTCCAGCCGGCTCTGTTGTCTGCTGGGCGGCTTTCATTGCTGCAGCTAAGGCCGCACGGCGCTGCTGGGCTGCTGTTTCAAAAACAGCATTGTTCTGGCCAGATTGTTCGGGCGGCTTCTCAGATGATTCCGGTTTGGGTTGTTCCTTGGGCTTTTCCTCTTGCTGGTCTTTTTGCAAAGAACTCAACAGACAAATATGGCCTTCATCATCCAGCCCCAACAGGCTGATGTCGCTAACGCTGGCATAAAGCTCCAATTCGGCCTGTGTGCTTTCATCCGAAAGCACCGTACCGTTTCGGATGGCTTTCCAGCGGAGCAGGATATTGTTTCGGTCCCGCTCCGCTTTCTCTTTGGCCTGATATTCTGCGGCCTGTTGTTTTTTGATTGCGGCCAAGTTGTTAAACTTTGCCCCAATGCTGAGATTATCATTGCTCGTTTTGTCATCCATTGTCTTTTCCCTCCTTACTCATGCAATTTAAGATTGCAAAATATATTTCCCGTTCACATTGCTCGATATTTGTGATTTTCGAGAGCAGAATAAAGTGTGCCGATGTTCCCTTTGTTGCACTTATAGCTTTTTCCATAGCTGTATGGCTGCCATAAGCAGAACTTTTGCAAAACACAAAATCTGCCGTGTTCAGGGCATTGGTTTTTCGCTGAACATCATCCCCGGAAAGCATTCGGATGTCAGGTTGTGCCTCGCTTAACCGCCGATGGAAATTCTCATGTCCATCAACCAAAGCGACAGTGTATTGTTTACACAATATCTGTAAGGCCAAATGAACTTGTTCATCTGTAATATCAGGTTCTTTTTGGAGAAGCGAAACAGTGCCCGCTATGGTGTTGTCGGAAAGTGCTTCATCTTTTTCCGTGGCACATGTCTTTCTCGCCAGTTCCCCTTCCAATGCTTCAACCCGGCTTTTCAGCGCACAGATGATAGCATTTTTTCGTTCAACCTTTTCTCTGTAAAGGGAAACATCATCGGCTTTTTTCTGAAGCGCATCGAGCCTATTTTTAAGACTACTGATTGTTTCTTCCTGTTTGTTGCATCTTACATATAAGGTTTCAAGCTCGTGTCTGTTTTTTTCGTCTTCCTTGTTGTCACTGCTTCTTTCGAAAAAGAATGCGCTCAACTCTTCACATTCCTGCCGAATGATGATTCGTTCTATCAGGATTTTATAAAGAGTAAGGAGATAGGTCTCTTCAAATTTTGCTCCAATGCAATCGTCGGCTGATTCACGAAGCCTTTCCATCACAATCGTTGCATCTTGTTTATTCAATTCGTCACGCAGAATGTTGTGTCCATCCAACAGCTGGGCTTCAACATCGGAAAAATGGTATAAACGGCTTAATGCTGTAAAGTCACCAAACTCTTTCAAGTCGGGCTGAAAAACAGCTTCAACCATTTCAACCGAAATCCTGTATTGGAACAATGCACATCGCAGAGCCAGATATCTGTCTTCTTTGGTGACGGCCTCTTTTCCAAAAAGTAACCCGATACTAGAACGTGGCTGCAAGTAATCAGCAAACCACAGGGCATTGATGGAACTGAGTGAATAGGCAGGCAGGTCTTTATTCATCATTGTGTCTACTTGGGTATAGACATCATAGAAGTTCTGAATTCGCTTAACCAAATCGACACCAGAATGTATGCTTTTGGTGTAGTCACTGACGTTGAAATCAAACGAAGTCCTTTCAACGATTTCATTAACCTTATCCAGGTCAATTTCGGTTGGTTCATCCGAAATGCATGAACAAATTCGGCATATTTCCAAAGTGTTGACACAGGCTGTCGAATCATTGCACCAGGAGCTATAAAGCAACAATGCACAGGCGTACGGATTCAGCTCTGTAAAACCAAAGCTATATGTTTCTCGCCACCTGTCCATTCGTTCTTCAACAAATCTGGCGATAAAATCTTCCTGTTCTTCTTCTGTTTGCCCGTTCTTACTTTTTCCCAAGGCAATATCGATATAGTCGGGCTGGTTGGCCATAACACCGACCGAAAATAATTGAAGTGCCGCTTTGCTTTGCACTTTCGATAACAGTCTGCTGTCGGCAGGAAGTTTAGGATACATCTCCGTTATAGCTTCCTGCAAGAGCGGCTTTTTATCTAAAATTGTAGAACAAAGCACCGCATATAATCGCACAAAATTAACCCTGTCCTTGTGTTTGATGGCGGGCAGCACATAATGTGTCTCTCCATACAAAAATGCCTTAATGGCTTCTCTTTGAACAGGGTTATTATCTGAAAACTTTTGAAGATATTTGTCTTTGACGCTGCTATGCAGAAGTGCGGCAATAACCGTTTCGGTACACTTTGCCACAAAGCAGCTTACTATGCCTTTGTTTTTTGGCGTCATCTCTTGTACTGTTACATTTGTAGCAACGTCCATCCGTGTCGGCTTATCCTTTCTGCAGTTTGCTGATATTGGCCAAGAACCGTTGGTCTTGTTGCCCATCACTCACCATCGTGGAGGTTATCAACATGAGTGATTACCCGGCTTAGCCGGGTATCGGCTTTAATCGCCGAAATGACACCTTACTCAGCGTCGGCGGTGCTGGATGCAGCCGCATCAGACTCTGCCTCGGTGTCGGCGCCATCGCTGGATGCAGCGTCGCTCTTCTCGGTATCGGTGGCCTCGCCATCGGTGCTCTCAGAAGCGGCCAGCTCATCTTCGGCCATATCCTGGGCCTCGCTGGTTGCTTCGCTCACGGCCTCTTCCACGCCCTCGGAAACGCCAACCAGGAGGTTGCCTTCCAGGTCAACCTGGCCGCAGTTGTAGAGGTAGGCAAAAGCATCCTTGACGGAATCGTAGGAAGTCAGGTCCTTGATGGTGTCGGTATTGCCTTCGGAGTCGGTACGGGTGCCGTCATAGTGGACGGAACCGTCGTCCTCGAAGCGAGCCTGGACCACATAGCCATCAGCCTTCAGGGCCTCGGTCATGTAATCGGCGTAGGCCGAAACGACGGCCTTCATGTCATCCTCGCTGAGCTTGCAGTCAGACGGGAATTCGGTCAGGTTCTCCTCTTCCGCCACAGTGGCGCTGCTGGAGCTTGCAGTTTCGTTGGTCGCCGCGCTGGACGAAGCCGCATCTTTCTTCGAGCACGAACACAGAGCCGTACACAGAAGTGCAGCCGCCACGGTAACCACAAGAGCTTTCTTCAAACGCATTGTAATTCCTCTCCTTTGCATGAAATTAAAAGGCTCTTACGATTGCTATTGCTTCAATAGCTAACGAATATATTATACCACATTTATAAATAATCTGCAACGATATGAGCGCCTTTTGCATTTAAGCATGCACCAAAAATACACACAATACCGGCGCAATATTTCCCCAAAACATAAAAAAAGCGGGACGGCGCAAAAGCGCCGCCCCGCCAATCTGTTTTTATCTTACAATGAAAACAGACTTACTTCTTCTTTCCGCCTTTTTTGTTCTTGATGACCATAAAGATGGCGGCACCAATCACAATAACCAGCGGAATGTACTGGACAATGCCAACACCGGTCTGAGACTGACGGATGAAGGTAGGAGCAACATAGGTTTCCTTTTCTTCTTCCTTGGTGTTGCTGGCAGTGCTGGACTGAGGAGCGGCCTTGGGCGCGATAACGCTTACGGACGCAACAGCTGCAGCGCTGTACTGGCCGGCATTATCCATCGTACGGGTCACGATGTAACCCTCGAAATCGGGAGTCACATCGATAGAACCATATGCGGTGTTGGGGTCGGTGAAGGTCAGGTCAACGGCCTTGAACTTGGTTGCATCAACAATCAGGTTGCCAGATTCGTCGAACTTGGCATCGCCCTTGCTGATGGTATAGCATTCCAGTGTCTTGACGCCAGAGTTGGGGTCAGTGTCACAGGTGCTGACAGCAGAAACGCTCTTGGCCTGATTTTCGGTGGCTTCACCGTCAGCCAGAGGCATCACGCCGTCCACGACATCAGCATTCTGCTTGTTGTCATCAACGGTTGTGTCGGCGGCCGGACGGGTTTCGATTTCTTCACCAGTCATGAACACCTTGACCTTGGCGCTGAAATCGCTGAACTTATTGTTCATGATATCAACTTTGCCTTCAGCGTTGTAGGTGTTGGAAACATCCACAGCGGTGATAACAGGCAGGGTCTTATCGATGTTGACGGACTTGGAACCCACAGTGGTGATAGCACCGGTCTCGGCGTCCTTCAGATAGAACTCGCTGGCAACACCAGAGCCGGTCATAGAAACCGTCATGTTGTCGCCCCAGATGTTCTCGTCATCCAGAGAATCAGAAGAAGAAATCAGGTAGCCCTCGGGAGGCGTGATGGTAACATCGCTGATGGCCCAGGTTTCACCGAAATCGTCATCCACAGTAATGGCTTCGCCATTGCTGTCAGCGGTCACGGCGGTAAGGACCATACCGGGCTTGCCGGCTTCTTCCAGAGCGCCCAGCACATCTTCCAGAACCAGACGGGTAATGGTCAGCTTGCTGCTGCAGGGTTCATAATGGTAGTTGCCGTAATCGAGGCCATCCGTGCCACCATAGGTGAAGGCGTCCTCGTATTCGCCAACAGCGCCCAGCTTGCCGGCCACTTCATCCTTGACGGTGATTTCAGAGGTCACAATGTTGCCCTCTTCATCCTTAACATCAAAGTGATGCGGTTCTTCACCTTCCAGGATACCCTCGTAGGTGATGGTGGGCAGCTCGGTCACGGTGCCGTAGAGCTTCTCCATATCAGGCATGGAGGTCTTGACCGTTGCGCGGGAAATGGTCATAACAGGAACAACAGAAATGGTTTCGCCAGCCTCATCAACGAAGTAGACCTGGACATCGTTACCGTAATTTGCGGCGGTTTCTTCGTCCATATTGACGGTCACATCGAAGGTGTAGCGGCCAGCATTCTTGACGTTGGTCGTCTTGAAAATGCTGCTGTCTTCGTGTTCGGGGTCAACGGCAATATCGGGAGCGATTTCACCATCGGCATCCACGTTCTCAGAGGTTTCATCAAACGGTTCGTAGGCAATGGTCATATCCAGGCCCAGCTTGTCAGGAGACACAACCGCACCATGAGTGCCATCGCCCTGCTCGGCATCCAGCATTTCAGCAGACACCTTGATGTCAGGGTTGACAACTTCACCATAGGTTGCATCGGCCGGCATGGTCACAAGGACCTGAATCAGGCGTTCCACAACAGTGAAGGTGCCGTTCTCAACGGTAATCTCATAGTCAGGGTTGGCATCAGCAGCAAAGACAGGGATGATGTCGTATTCGCCAACCGCAGTGTGGTCATTGACCAGGCACAGGTGGTTGCCAACGAGAGTATCCCAATCCATCACGGCCGGTTTGCTTTCGTCGCCAGTGTAAGTGACTTCGTCCACAGTCTTATAGTCAGACCAGTCAATCTTCACAGTATTGCCGTAAAGACCCTTCTGGTCTTTTGCAGTAATGGTAATGGGGCGCTTGGTGATGATGAAGTTGCCCTCGACATACTCGATGTCGTAGTTTGCGGCGCCGACATTGGTCAGGCCGGTGGCAACAACCTTACCCGTGCCCACATGAGAACGAGGAGTAGCGGGCTGGCCTTCAGCATCCGTAAACACGAAGGACAGTGCGGTATCGCTCAGAGCATTCGTCTCATTGTCATCGATGCCCAGGTCGGGATTCGTAACGAAGCCATCAAACACCAGGTTTTCGATGCTGAGAACAGGATTCTCGTTGCCGTAGATACGGCTGATATCCTCAGCCATGGACACAGTCAGTTTGCGAGCCGTAATGACAAAGTCTTCCGGTTCAGCGGTAATGTCGAAGTTGGAGTCGGTTCCAACAACCTTCATTTCATAGGTGCCAACATCTTCACCGGGTTCACGCTCAACGTGCAGGTCCTTCAGGTCGTTTTCCATATCGACATAGCGCTCGCCGTCGAGGATGGAGAAGGTCAGTTCGGGGTCTGCATCGCCATACACCTTCGTTGCCGCATCGGGCTTGACGGTAATGGCACGAGGAGAAACGGTCAGAGTGCTGTCAACCCACTTGATGGTGTAGTTGGGAGCGCCCACATTATCCAGGCCGGTGGCATGGATGGTGTAAGTTCCGACAGCCGGACGAGCAGGAACAGCTTCGCCGGTTTCCAGGTCAACGAACTTCAGTTCGCCAGTCAGAGCAGTGGAAGCATTTTCGCCGCGCTTGAATCCGCTGTAGGTAACAGCAAACTCAGGCAGCGGGTCACCGTAGGTCATGGTGTAGGGGCCATTCACCGCAATGGTCAGAGTGGCCGGGGTAATGGTCAGGTTGGCAACATCCATAGCAGAACCGTCGGCGGTCAGCTTTTCTTCGCCAGCTGTAACATAAGTCAGGTTGTAGTTCTTGTTGTACAGGTTGGTATGAATGGTGTATTCACCAACATCCTCACCCTCGTCACGAGTAACAGAACCAGACAGCTTGCCGGTGGTCAGGGTCAGAACATCAACGCCGGTGTTGGCCATGTTGCCGGATACGGTGTACAGCGAATCCAGAGCCGGGTCGGCGTCGCCGTATTCCTTCGTGGCATTCTTGAAGGTCAGGGTAATGTCACGGGCAACGACATCCATACTGCCGTTCACCAGCGTGACCTGATAGTTGTTATTCTTGGCGTAGGTGGCCGTGATGCTGTACTTGCCAACATTGGCAGTTTCGGCAGCGCCGACACAAGCAAACACCAGGGACTGGTTCATCGCAGTCTGGTCGCCTTCGTCCAGGAAGCCATCCCAAACCACCTTGTAGCCGGTCGGGTCAAAAACATCACCGTAGGTCTTGGTAACATTCTGAATGGTGCCAGTGACCTTGCGGGCGACAATCTCAAAGGAGTTGTTCACCAGAGTGATGTTGTAGTTCTTGGCCATCGGCTGGTCGTCCAGGGTGCCGCGAGTGAAGGCATACATACCTACATTCTCGCCGGGAACACGGGACAGAGTGGCTTCAGCCAAGTCGGCACGGGGGTCAGCAATGGTGTTGCCGCCAGTCCAAGTGCCGAAATCAGGGTCGGCGACGCTGAACACGGGGTCGGGGTCGCCGAAGGCTTTCTGCTGGCCGGGAGTAACGGTGAAGGTCACGGCACGGCGGGTAATCAGCAGACGATTAGCGCCGTTGTCGATATCGACCTTGTAGCTGTCTTCCTTACCGGGCAGCGGCGTGATGCTGGCCGTAATGTCGTAGTTGCCGACATCCAGCGTAGCACGGGTGTTGGAAGTGACAGGCTCACCATCCTTCGTGATGCTGATGCTTACATAGCCAACGTTGGTGATGAGGTCGCCGTTGTGATAGGACTTCGTGCCGTCAACAGCAGAAATGCCGGTAACGGTCAGTTCACGAACCATATCTTCGGTGGCGTAGTCGCCATACACGAAAGTCTTGGATTCGGGAATCAGGGTAACATCGCCATCAGTGATGACGCAGGTGCCATCAATGACCTGAATGTCATAGTTGGCATTCGGCTCATAGGTAATCTTGACAGGGTAAGAACCCTTGGCAGCGGTAACATCGGACCACTCGGGGCAGCTCGCTGTGATGTTCAGCGGAGAGCCTTCGGGGTCAACGACAGCGACAATCTGGCTCTTGGAAGAGTTCCAAATTGTGTAGCCGGGGGTCTTGGTTGCATCCAGGACATTGTACTTACGGGTCAGGGTATTGCCTTCGATGATGATAGACAGCGGGGTGACGGTCAGGATGCCCTGAGTACCCTCGGTCTGACCCTTGTAGACGATGTCGTAGTTGGCGCTCTGCAGACCGGAACCGGTAATCTTGTAGGAACCGACAGGAGAAGTCTTGACGGCTTCATGCGTCAGAACCAGCTTGCCGGTCAGCGCGTTTTCAGCAGTGTCAGCGATGCCCAGGTCGGCATTGGTGACAAATCCGTCATAGGTGACCTTGTCCAAAACATTGGGGTTTTCATCGCCGTAAACCTTCGTGGCATCCGGGATGATGACGTTCAGAGTCTTTTTGACGATTTCGAACTTATCGGTAGCGACCAAAGTCACATCGTAGTTTTGGAAATCATCGGAAGCCTCAAACTGGGAAATGGTGTAGGCGTAACTGCCCACATTCTCGCCCGGTTCACGAGTGACAACGCAGTTGGCGAAATCGCCATCAACCTTGCCCATTTCGGTATACTGGACGGCGAAGGTGGCATCCTTATCACCATAGGTCTTGTGCTGGCCCGGGGTCACAACGATGTGCAGCGGGCGGGCAGTGATGGTCAGAGTGCCGTTGATATAGTTGAACTTGTAGTTGTGCTGAGGCTCGAACAGAGCGGACAGAGTGTACTCGCCGACAGGGGCCTTGGTTTCGAAGCCATTGCGGTTCTGGCCATCCTTGCTGACGGCAGTGTAGCTGGGCTGAGTATCGCCAAAGACGCTCTCATAGGTATCGCCATTGACGAAGCCTTCCACGCCATTGTCGCCCATATCGGTCTTCAGCGCACCCTGACGGGCCTCGCCATAGATAGATGTGACATCGGCGACATTGACGGTCAGAGTTGCCTGATTGATGGTCAGGGTGCCGTTGTTGAAGGTGATGTCATAATACTGCTGAGTGTTGACATCGGTAACCTGGAAGTTCCAGCCGTAGGTGCCAACATCCTCGCCGGGTTCACGAACGGCCTTAACAGCGATAGCTGCCAGGGACTTCTTCTGGCCCAGAGCATCAGGAGCGGACAACGGGTTGCCGTCGGAGCCGCGCTCAACAGAAGAACCGTCGCCCCAGGTCAGGAAAGTCAGGGCGCTGGGGTCCTTGGAACCATAGGTCTTTTCCTGGCTGGTGACAGAAGCGGTCACCTTGCGGCGGGAAATGTGCAGGGTCGCGTTGTTGCAGACAAAGCTGTAGTTGCCGTTGGCGCCTGCATTCTTGTCGTTGATTTTGACCATAACCGTGTAGTCACCAGGAGCAGAATCAACATCTGCATCGGTGGACACAACGGGGGTGCCGCCCAGCAGCTCTTCGATGGTCACGGCGCCGGAATCCAGTTTATCCTGGTCAGTGGTCGTAAGTCCGGTCACATGATAGGTGAATTCAGGGTTGGCAAGACCGTACTCGCGGGAGAACTCGGCCTGGGTATAATCACCATCGACAATCATCGGGGTGACAATAACGGTATTCGCAACCACATGCAGCTTCGCAGGAACGAATTTGATGGTGTAGTTGGGATTGGTCAGGCTGCCAACGTCGATGTCGTAATCACCGACGGGCGTAGTCTTGTCGGTATTGGCATGCAGGCTGCCAGAGAGCTGGTCGCCGTTGATAAGGCCCTCGGCATGGTAGGTCAGCTGAGGCTGGTCCATACCATGATTCTGATAGCCTTCATTGGCGTAAACGGTAACTTCGCGGGTGTTGACATGAATCTTGCTGAGCTGAGAATCACCACACAGAATCGTGTAGTTGGTCTCGTTGATGGTCACATTGTTCACGTTAAACGTGACATACACGTCATAATCACCGGCCGGAGTGGTGACATCCTGCGCGGCAGTGGCGTACATCGTAACGATGCCTTCGTTCAGGGCTTTCAGGACATCGCCTTCGTTCTGCTCGGTGCCGTTCAGGGTGACGGTCAGTCCGGGCTTCGTGTAGGCTTCACCATAGGTACGAGAGGTTTCATTGACCTTGATAACGATGGTGTTGTCCTGGCCCTCGCCTCGCGCAAAGGTCACATTGCCGTAGTTGGTGCTGCCCGTGCGGATATTCGCCATCGTAGCAGCATCCATGATAGCCGGATTCTGAGACATCGACAGGGGCGCTGCAACGCCGTTGCTTGCGTCAGGCAGCGCGGCGTCTGTCTCTGTCTCGGGAGCCAGTCCGGGTTCCTCTTCAGCAGGAGCGGAATCGGTGACTTCCGCGTTGGCGGTAGCCTCGGGCTGTGCCGCAGGCGTAGTGCTGGTTGTGTCGGAAGAAGCAGCGTTCTCCTGTTCTCCTGCAGCCGTGGCATCGGTGGTCGTTGCATCTTTCAGCTCGTTGGTGGCAGCGTTTTCTGTCGCAGTACCCTCGGAAGAACCCGAGTCAGCCTTGCTGTCCCCTGTCGTCGCATCGCCGACATAGCTGGTGGTGACCTGCGGGCCATCATTTGCCAGGGCGGTCAACGGCATCAACTGGGACATCGCCATTGCTACTGCGAGGACTGCAGCAAGAAAACGCTTCTTACTTTTCGTCTGCATCAAAAGACATCCTCACTTTCTTGTCCAAATGGACAATATTTTTGGTTCCTACCGCCTCCATGTGATGCAGCACACTTTGACTACTGGAACCAAATGGTTTCCCACCGAATGGTGGAGTATATATCATCAAACACAAATTTCCAAAAACGTTGAAGCCGTTCTCATCAACGTTTTATCGATTTGTGTCTAATGCAAATTAAAACGGGCATTCTGAGGTTGGTGAAACATAGATATAGCCCGGTCGTACTTTTATATTATACCACTTTGAGTAACCACCTGCAACGGAAGCAGGGCGCGGCAGGACCATAATTATAACGGTTCACCTTTTTTCCCGGCAGACCAATAACCTTCAGCCATCAAAATCCGAAGAGAGCCTTGAGTTCGTTGAAGATTTCCCAAACAAAATTTCCGGCTGCGTCCAAAAGTTTTTTGGCAGAGCCTTCATCATTGCCATCGTTTTTCGTATTCGCAACATAATCAATCGTTTCACTCAGTGAGGCATCATCACTGGTTGGCAAACCATTACCGCCATCCAAAGTTTCCCGCCCAAGAATACCGTAATTCAATGCTCTTTGCAGTTTTTCAACTGCATCTGCATTATCATCATCGATAATGTTGTCTCCTACATATTCTGCATATTGTTCAGAAGCAACTTGTGAATTTTCCCCAACCTGCGTCATCAGATGGTTGAGCGTAACATATACATCCCCCAAATGGGTGATGACAAATATGATGATAAGCGTGCCAAAAACAACCGTAATCAATTCACGAGAATGGCGAAACACGATTGTCAAAGCCAGATACAGCAAAATAAAAATCAAGATATACCATTTGTAAGTGCCAAGAAATGCAAGAAATGGTTGAAACAGTGTTGCAACAAAACTCATAGGAATGCCTCCCATCACCAGAGATGTTTATAAACGCCTCTTTTTCTTTATCATATTTACTTTGCGTCACATCATAAAAAAAGAAGCCCCCTCGGCTCATAAAGAACCGAGGGGGCTTCTAATTCAGTCCTTAAGGCTGTGGGTCATTCCCGGGTTTATTCATCTTTCTTTTTGCGAGAGAAGAACAAACCGGTCAGGCAAGCTCCAATGGCGGCCACAGGCGCCAGCAGGCTGGCAATCGGGCCAACACCGGTCTTTGCCGGGTCACGCGGGATGAAGGTCGGAACCTGCGCCGACGGGGTCGGGGTGGGTTCATTCTTGTCATCCGGCGTCGGGTTCGGATTCGGCGTAGGAGTCGGCTGTCCCGGCTTATCGGGTTCAGGTACAATGACCGGAATCTCGACTTCGTTGGAAGGAACATCCTTGTCCGGGTCAATCGGCTTATCCGGGTCGATACCGTGGCCCGGATTCTCCGGGTCTTCGGGATTTGTGCCGGGGATGGTGGCCACTGCCACGTTGGTAATCATGTCAGCATCTTCAGCCAGGGCTGTGTAGCTGTAATGGATTTCGATAACTGCGCCAACGGGCAGGCTATCGATAGTCCATACATGGTCGCCATTGTAGGTGATACCATCCTGTTCAGCCGCAACGATTTCTCCGTGACCATCGAACTTATCGACCACCTTGACGCCGTTCAGGTCTTCGTTGCCAGTGTTGGTAATGGTCAACGTATAGTTGATAACATCACCCGGGACAACCTTATCCTTATCGGCGCTCTTAACGATGGTCAGGTCGCGGTCAGCAGGAACTTCGGTTTCGACTTCATCACCGGGCACCTTCACATCAACCGGGTTGGAAGGAATTTCCTCATCGGGGATGTCAGGGTCATTGCTGGGCACATGGGCCGTAGCAATATTCTCCAGGATGGTGGTAGCCACGTCACCGACCTCAACAACGTAGGTGTAGGTGATAGTCACGCTTGCACCAGCATCGATATGGTCAATGAGGAACTTGCCGCCAGCGAAGGTGTAGCCAGCACCGTCAACACCGACAATCTGGCCAGCGAAGTTGTTCGCATCGGTAACCAGAACATTGTCGATACCTTCTGCCTTGCCATTGTAAACCGTTACGGTGTATGTCACGGTTTCACCCGGCTCGGCAACGGTCTTGTCGGCGTTCTTCACGATGGTAACCTTGCCGTCATCGGGGACAACGACAGGCACTTCATCGGTCGGAATGATATGGTCTTCGCCATCTGCAGTGTAACGAACATCTGCCTGGTTCAGCAGCGTGGACGGGTCATTGGTCTGGACCGTGTAGGTGTATACGATTTCGACCGTCTGACCGGCGCCCAATGTTTCAATGGTCCAGGTGTGGTCACCATTGTAGACATAACCGCTGCCGGCACTCGGGGTGATTTCGCCAGTGAAGTTGTTCGTATCGGTCACCAACAGGTTGTTGAAGGTTTCATCCGTTGTGTTCTTCACCGTGATGGTGTAGGTAACAACCTCATTAACCTTGGCAACATTCTTGTCGGCCGTCTTTTCCACATCGACCGGCGGGGGCGGGTCTTTGATGACTGCTGCGTTGAGAACAACGGGAGAATCATCAGCGACCACCTCATAGGTGAAGTGGATATCATAGGTCGTTCCGGCTGCCACCTTAGCTACCGTATAAGTGCCATCGCCGTTATCGACAACGCCCTCATCCGGGACCAGCATCAGTGTGCCGTGGCCATCAAAGAAGTCTTTGACCAGCACATTCTCTGCGTCAACGTCGCCAGTGTTCGCCACACTGACAGTGTAGTTCAGAATGTCGCCAACCTTGGCTTCACTCTTATCTACCGCCTTCGTCAGAGAAATGGTCGGGACCTCAGTTTCAACCTCGTCGCCCGGGACCTCCACATCCACAGGATTGGACGGAATCTCGGTATCGGGGTCAATCGGCTTATCGGGGTCAACGCCGTGGCCCGGGTTCTCCGGGTCTTCGGGGTTGGTTCCAGGCACATGGGCCGTAGCGATATTCTCCAGAATGTGAGTCGGTACATCGGCGATTTCGACCGTATAGGTGTACGTCAGAACAACGTCAGCACCGGCGGCGATATGGTCGATAACGAACTGACCATTCTCGAAGCGGTAGTCGGCTCCATCCACGGCGGTAATGGTGCCAGCAAAGTTGTTGGCATCGGTAACCGTCACATTGTTCACGTCAACGGACTTGCCATTGTGGACAGTCACCTTGTAAGTGACCACTTCTCCAGGTTTGGCAATCGTCTTGTCGGCGTTCTTATGGATGGTGACTTCACCCGGCTCAATCACGGGGATTTCAACAGGGTTCGTAGGAATCTTGATGTGCTCCCCATCTTCGGTGTACTCCACATTGGCGGTATTGGTCAGCAGGGATTCATCCGCTTCACGCACCGTGTAGGTGTAGGTGATGTAGACGGTCTCGCCGGCACCAATCTCTGCAATCGTCCAGCTGCGGTCGCCGTTGTAAACGTAACCATCGCCATCGGAAGCATCAATCGCACCCGTGAAGTTGTTGTTATCGGTGACAGTGACATTCTGCTTTGCTTCATCATCGGTGTTGGTCACCGCGATGGTGTAGGTGACAACGTCATCCACATAAGCATACTGTTTGTCAGCGGTCTTGGTAGGCTCAATCGGAGGTTTCTCCGGAGTAGCAACGGCTGCGTTCAGCACGGTCGGGCCATCGCCATCCACCACCGTGTAGGTGAAGCGGAGGGTCATGGAAGAATGACCGGGCAGACGAGCAATGCTGTACGTTCTGTCACCGTTGACTGTGACGCCAACAGTCGGGATATAATTCAGCTTGCCGTTACCATCGAAGAAGTCCTCAATCAGGATGTTTTCCCGTGCGGTGCTGCCAGTGTTGCTGACCTTCACCGTGTAGTTCAGAACATCGCCGATTTCAGCGGAGGTCTTATCGACTTCCTTATCGATGACAATTTCGCCATCCGGGATTTCGGTTTCGGTCTCATCGCCGGGGACCTCAACCGTAACTTCGTTGGACGGGATATCTTCATCCGGCACATCGGGGTCGTTGCTCGGCACATGGGCCGTCGCAATGTTCTTCAGGAAGTGAGTATCGACATCGGCAATCTGCACCATGTAGGTGTACGTCAGAGTGACGCTCGAACCGGCGCCGATAGTATCGATGACGAACTTGCCATCCTCGAAGTGATAGCCGGAGCCATCCACACCAGTGATGCTGCCAGCGAAGTTGTTGGCATCGGTGACTGTGACGTTGTGGACATCCTCAGTCTTTCCGTTAAACACCGTTACCTTGTAGGTGACGACATCGTTCGGATAGGCAACAGTCTTGTCCGCAGACTTCACAATCGTGATTTCACCGTCAACAGGTTTCTCGACAACGACTTCATCAGTCGGAATCGTGACCGTTTCACCGTCTTCTTCATACCGGACATCGGCCTGGTTCACCAGAGTGGACGGGTCTTCTGTCTTCACAGTATAGGTGTAAACGATGTCGATGGTCTCCCCTGCCTCAATCTTTGCAATCGTCCAGGTGTGGTCTCCATTGTAAATGTAGCCATGCCCATCCGCCGCATTGATATCGCCGGTGAAGTTGTTGGTATCGGTGACAATCAGGTTCTCCTTGGCCTCAGTGTCGTTGTTCGTAACCTTGATGGTGTACGTCACGACCTCATTGACCTTGGCAACATTCTTGTCAGCCGTCTTTTCCGGCTTGACCGGGATATCGGTATCGGGAATCTCAACAGCGGCATTCAGAACCAGAGGCGCATCCTCTGCAACGACCACATAATTGAAATGCAGCGTTACAGACTCACCGGCCGGCACAGAAGCAACCGTATAGGTTCCATCACCGTTATCCACGACGCCATCCTGTTCGACAAACACCAGTGTACCATGGCCATCGAAGAAGTCCTTGACCACGACATTCTCGGCATCTCCGTCACCCGTATTGCTAACCTTGACCGTGTAGTTCAGCGTATCGCCGATTTCAGCGGTAGCCTTGTCCACGCTCTTGGCGATTTCAATATGGGGTTCTTCAATGTCGGTTTCGGTGCTGTCACCGGGGACCAGGACTTCGACTTCGTTGGACGGAATCTCAGTATCCGGGTCAACCGGCTTGTTCGGGTCAATACCCTGTCCAGGATTCTCCGGGTCTTCCGGATTCGTACCAGGTACGAATGCAGTAGCGAAGTTATCCAGGACCTGGGTTGCAACATCGCCAATCTGAACTGTGTAGGTGTAAGTGAGCGTAATGCTCTCACCATTCTTCAGCTCATCAATGACGAACTTGCCATCAACGAACCGATAGCCGTCACCATCGTGGCCTTCAATCTGGCCAGCGAAGTTGTTGGTATCGGTAACCTCGACATTGTAGATATCGAAGCCCTTATCGTTGTGCAGTGTGACGGTGTAGGTTACCACATCACCCGGTTTTGCCTGCTTCTTGTCGGCAGCCTTTACGATGGTGACTTCACCAGTCGTGGGCTTCTCAACGTCAACAGGTTCGGTCGGAATTTCGTGGTCGCCTTCCTTGTCGGTGTAAATGACTTTTGCTTCATTGGTCATAACCGATTCATCTTCACTGGTAACCGTGTAAGTGTACACAATGTTGATAGTCTGGCCGGCACCAATTTCAGCAATCGTCCAGGTGTGGTCGCCGTTGTAGACATACCCATCACCATCAGCGGCGTTGATATCGCCCTTGAAGTTGTTGGTATCGGTGACCAGAACGTTCGTCTTGGCTTCATCGTCATGGTTGGTAACCTTAATGGTATACGTCACGACTTCATCCACCTTGGCGACTGTCTTGTCAGCATTCTTTTCGGGTTCCACAGGAGGCTTCTCAGGCACATTGACTGCAGCATTCAGTACCTGCGGCGCATCACCCTCAACCACAACGTAGCTGAAGTGAATGCTCTTGCTCTCGCCCTCGCCCAGTGTTGCAATGGTGAAGGTGCCGTCCGCATTGCGCACAACGCCATCATCCGCAGACACAAAGTTCAGAGTGCCGTGACCACCGAAGGTATCTTCAATCGTCACGTTTTCGAGAGCAGCATCGCCGGTATTGGTAGCCGTAACAGTGTACTGCAGGGTATCGCCAACGCTTGCGACATCCTTATCAACGGTCTTGCTGATAACCAGGTTACCCTCACCAACTTCGGTTTCGGTTTCGTCGCCAGGGACTTCCACATCAACCGGGTTGGAAGGAATCTCCTCATCGGGTTTGCCGGGTTCATCACTCGGCACATGGGCCGTAGCGATATTCTCCAGAATGTGAGTCGGCACATCGGCGATTTCAACTGTGTAGGTGTACGTCAGAGTGACGTAACCATCGGCTTCAATCGTATCGATGACAAACTGACCATTCTCGAAATGGTAACCGGAGCCGTCAACGCCCGTGATGCTGCCAGCAAAGTTGTTGGCATCCGTCACGACAACATTATGAACGGCCTCAGCCTTGCCATTGTGGAGCGTCACATTGTACGTGATGGTCTCACCCGGCTTGGCAATCTTCTTATCGGCTTCCTTGTGGATAGACACAGTGCCATCATCCGGAACCTCTACCACGACAGTATTGGTCGGAATCGTGACTTCGTTGCCATCCTCGGTATACTTGACCGTTGCATCATTGACCAGGGTACTTTCATCACCGCTCTGCACCGTGTAGGTGTAAACGATATTGATGGTAGCACCGGCATCCAAATGGGCAATCGTCCAGGTATGGTCGCCGTTATAGGTGTAGCCCTCGCCCTCAACCGGTGTAATGTCACCCTTGAAGTTGTTCGTATCGCTGATGGTCAGATTCTCCTTGGCAACGGTGTCGTTATTCGTAACCGCGATGGTATACGTTACAACCTCGTTCACCTTGGCGAACTGCTTATCGGCGCTCTTCTCGGGAACGACCGGGATGTTGGGTTCGGCAACAGCTGCATTGAGCACCAGCGGAATGTCTTCTTTAACCACAGTGTAGCGGAAGTGCAGTTCCATGGAGGCGCCGGCCGGCAGCTTAGCAATCGAATAGGTTCCATCACCGTTCGGCAGGACACCCACCGTCGGGATGTATTCCAGAGTGCCATGACCATCGAAGTAGTCAGAAACGGTAATGTCGCTCATGTCGCCGTTACCGGTATTCGTGACCTTGACGGTGTAGTTCAGGGTGTCACCAACCTGAGCCTTGTCCTTATCGACAGTCTTAGTGACGACCAGCTCACCCTTCTCAGGAATAGGCGTTTCGGTATCATCACCAGGAACTTCAACCTGGACCTCATTGGAAGGAACATCCTGGTCGGGGTCAATCGGCTTTTCGGGGTCGATACCCTGACCCGGGTTGTTCGGGTCTTCGGGGTTGGTGCCAGGTACATGAGCGGTGGCAATGTTCTTCAGGATTTCCGTCGGAACGTCGCTCGGCTCAACAGTGTAAGTGTAATGCAGAACGATGCTGGCTCCGGCCTTGAGTTCATCAATGACGAACTGACCATTCTCGAAGCGATAGCCCGTTCCATCCACACCGGTAATCGTGCCCGCAAAGTTGTTGGCGTCAGTGACAACCACATTCTGAGCATCCACCGTCTTGCCGTTGTGAACGGTGACAGTGTAGGTCACGACATCACCGGGGTAAGCAACCTTCTTGTCTGCGCTCTTGACGATGCTGACCACGCCTTCATCAGGCTTGACAACCTCGACAGGGTCAGATTCAACGATGACAGGCTCACCGTCTTCGACATACTCGACCTTGGCGTTGTTCACGATGGTGGTGGCGTCCTCTTTCTGCATCGTGTAGGTGTACACAATCGAGATAGAGGCTCCAGCATCCAGGTGGGCAATCGTCCAGGTGTGGTCGCCATTATAGGTGTAGCCATTACCGCTCTGAGCGGTAATCTCGCCGGTAAAGTTGTTGGTATCGGTGACGGTCAGGTTCTCCTTCGCCTCATCGGTAGTGTTTGTGACCGTAATCGTGTAGGTTACGACTTCATCAACCACAGCAACATTCTTATCGGCCTGCTTTTCGATTTCAACAGGAGGCTTTTCGGGGACCACCACAACAATGTTGTTGATGACGCCCTTATCAGCGCTCTGTACAGTGTAGGTGTAGGTAATGTCGATAGACTGTCCAGCACCCAGTTCAGCAATCAGGAAATTGCCGTCATCCAGCACCTTATAGCCATCGCCGTTTGCCTTATCGGGCGTTCCAACGCCGTCAAAGAAGTCTTTGACAACCGCATTGTATGCCGTAGTATTGCCGGAGTTGGTGACGTGAAGCGTGTAGGTCAGCACATCGCCGGCCATGGCCGTCTTCTTGTCAACACTCTTGGTGATGTCCAGATTGGCTTCAGGCTTCTCAGCCACTGTCACATCTTCATCACTCGGGTCACTCGGCACCGGTTCGCCATCCGGGTTATGACCTGTCGCAACAGCCGTATTCTCAACCTTACCGGCAGCCTCATCGGCGGCAACAGTGGTGTAAGTGTAGGTCACTGCGAAGGATTCGCCCGGGAGCAGTTCATCTGCGTAGGTCCAGGTACGCGCATCGGAATCATAGGTGATGGTATCAGCAGAGGTGTTGACGGTCTCACCGGCACCAGAGGTAGTATCATTCACCACAATATCATGCAGTGTAGTGTTGCCTGTATTGGTCACCAGAATGGTGTAGTGGATATCCTCGCCAATGCCCACCATGGATTCGGCGGCTTTCTTCTCGACGGTCAGGCCATCCTTGATTACCTTCACATCCACAGGATTGGAAGGAACCTCGAACGGTTCATCAACGTCAGTGCCGGTCGTTCCCTTCGGGACATGGACGGTAGCTACGTTTTCAATCAGAGCCGGGTCATTGTTGACCACAGTGTACATATACTTGATTTCGATGCTGTCACCAGCAGCCAGGTCACGCAGGAAGAACAGACCCTTTTCGAATGTGTAATCATCCGAAGGAATCGGAACAATCACGCCTTTGGCGTTGGAGGCATCCGAAACAACCAGGTCAGCCAAATCGGTGTTGCCAGTGTTGGTGACCTTCAGAGTATAGGTGACCGTATCGCCTTCATAGACCGTATCCTTGTCAACACTCTTGACGATGGTCACAGAGCGATTGACAATCGGGACAACGACCTCGTTGGAAGGTTCTTCGATTTCGGGGATGTTGTCACTCGGCGGGATGATACCGGTAGCGATATTCTCCAGCTGCTTGTTCGCAACATCCTCTTCCGTTACCACATAAGTGTAGCGGATGGTGACCGTGACGCCAACACCCAGCTTTGCAATCGTCCAGGTGCCGTCTTCTTCGTTATAAACGGAGCCGGCGGAACGCAGCGACGTAATGCTGCCGGTGAAGTTGTTGTCATCCTTGACCACCACATTGTTCAGCTGAACATTGCCGGTGTTGGTCACTGCAATCGAGTAGGTCACGGTATCACCGACCGTGGTGACTTCCTTATCGGCGGACTTCACAACCTCAATGCCATGGCGGATGATATCGACGTTCACGTCGGGGGTCTCATCATACCAGTCGGGGTTGGGTGTCGTGCCGTCAGTCAGCGTCATATCGGTGATAACAGCCTTATTGGTCAGCGTATCGTTGCCATCCGTGCCGTGGTCCTCCGGCTGTACCTTGTAGGTATAGACAATCTCGAAAGTATTGTCGCCGTTCTGATAGCTCGGCAGACTCGGAATGGTGAACACGCCATCCTTGTAGCTGTATTCGGCCTTGTCAGGAAGCGTAATGGAACCAACGAAGTTGTTGGTATCCTGCACCTTGACATTGGTCAGGTCATGCAGCGTGGCGTTGGTGACCTTGATGGTGTAGGTGATAACCTCGCCGTCCGTGGTGATTTCGCGGTCGGCCTGTTTCTCAATCTTCACCTGTTCGGTCGGAACAACTTCCAGAACGCCGTTGACATATTCGATTTCGTAGTTGCGGTTTCCGTTGGAGCCGTTCTGCAGAGAAAGCACTGCATTGCTCGGCACGTTCGGGCTGGTTCCGACTTCCGTCTGAGAACCGGTAACCGTAACGGATTCCAGCGTGTCGTGGATGCCCAGGGCCTCGTTGACAACCAGACCTTCGGCCTTATAGCCGCTATCCGTCAGAGGCGTTCCGTCATACACCTTCATGGCGCTGTTGGCCGTAATAACCAGCTTGGCCGGGGTGATGGTGAAGGTGCCTTCGTCCACACTGGTGATGATGAAGTTGTCCACTTCAGTGTAACCAGCATGAATCGGATACTGGCCAACCATTTCGCCCGGGTTACGGAAGGTAACCAGATTCAGACCGGTGCGGACAGCTTCCAGCTGCTCTTCACTTGCCTGATACGGGCTGCCGTTTTCATCTGCAACTTCAAAGTGGCAGGTGAACTCATCCGGGTCGTAGGTGCCATAGACCTTTTCAGCATCGTCAACAACGATGCGGACGGTCAGAGGCAGGATATCCAGAGTGCCATCGATATAGACAAATTCGTAGTTCGGGTTCGTAAACGTAGAATCTTCAGCAGATACACGATACTTGCCGTCTTCCAGCGAACCGCCGCCGACAGGACTCCACTTCCCTGCTTCATTGGTGATAACCAGAGCGGACTCGCCGCCGATATCATCAATCGTATCGCCGCGCTTGTACCCATTGATGGTAACCTGCGTCTGCGGGTTATCCTCGCCGTAATACTTGCTGTCAGGCATGACCGTGACAACAATCGTAGCGGGCTTGATGGTTTCGGTGCCAGGAACCACGGTGATATCGTAGTCCTGCATCGGTTCCACAGTACCGGTGATGGGATGCTCGCCCACCTGTTCGCCGGGTTCCGTACCAGCGTCGGGACGCTGAGTGGTCACGTCGATATGACGGATATCATCCTCATCCACAACGTCTTCGGGATTCTGCAGATGCCAGGTGAACGTCGGCGGGTCTTCCTCACCGTAAATCTTCTCCTGGTCATCCACAACAACCACAAGCGGCTTCTTGCCAATGGTCAAATCGCCATTCACATAGCGGAACTCATAGTTGTCGGCTTCCAGCTGAGACTTATCATCGCGCACCGGATAAACGCCGGTATGGGTCTTTTCATCGACCGGGTTGCCGTCAGCATCCACGCACTCGATAACGACATCGCCGCGAATCACGGATTCATCGTCATGAATGCCGGTGCCGGTCATATCCGGGTGGCCCTCGGAGCCGATGAAGCCATCATACACAACACCGAACTCGGGGTTCGGGTCGCCGTAGGTCTTGCGGTAGCCACCGTCAACCGTAACGGTAATGACAGCTTTCACAATGGTCAGAGAACCATCGATGATTTCAACCTCATAGTTGGGGTTATCGTAGGTGCCGGTGATGGTGTAAGCACCAGTGTAGTCACCGGATTCGATGTCGCCACGGCCAACGTTTTCACCGGGCGTACGGGTCAGTTCAAGGTTCAGCGGGCTGTTCTCGGGGTCAACGATGGAAGCAATGCTGCCATCAATCTTACGCATCGTGTAAGTGAAGACCGGGTCTTCAGAACCGTAAACCTTCTTCAGATTATCAATGATAACCTGCAGTTTCAGAGGATTGATGGTGATATCGCCATCAATATAGACGATTTCGTAGTTGTACAGACCGTTGGAGTTCGGCAGGACTTCGAGGTTGGAGCCACGATATTCCTTGCCATCTTCCAGCGTAATCGTCGGCTTGGCAGAAACGATGTACTTGCCGGCCGGAGTGGTAACCGTGCTGATGGTCGCAAAACCAACCTCACCAGTCAGAACCGTTTCGGCGGTATCATCGCCCTTAAAGCCGGTGATGTTCGCATTGAAGGTTGGGTTTTCTTCGCCGTAGGACTTCTTATATCCGCCCATGACCTGAACCAGCAGTGTCGCAGGCTTGATAGTGAAGTCAGCTTCAACGAAGCGGATATCGTAGTTCATCTTGCCGTCCGTGCTGTACGGGCTGACATTGTTAATGTCGATGTTGTAAACACCAACATCCTCGCCGGCTTCACGAGCAACATCTCCAGGCAGGTCGCCCGGGTTCACACGCACATCATCGCCGACCTTATCGGTCAGTTCAGTGCCGACGTAGTAGTTCTCGCCATCCTGGCTGTGACCGTCATGGATGATGAAGTCCAGGGTCGGGTCAGCATCGCCGTAAATCTTCTCGTTGTCCTGTGCAATGACAGTGACGGGGCGAGGAATTACGGTGACATAGCCGGGGTACAGGGTAATATCATACTTACTGCTCTCAACGCCGGTCGCATAGATTGCGTAAGAACCAACAGAGCTGGTCTGCAGGTCGGAGTGCTGGAAGTCCGGTTCAGAAATGATACCGGCTTCTTCCGGTGTGACTTCGGTGCCGCCCAGGTAGTAAGTTATGCTGTCTTCGTCGCCTTCAATGTAATTGTTGACGGCGTTGCCGTAGTAACGAGTGTGGTCGCTGACGATACCAATGAGTTCGTTGGCACGGTAAATCACATCGTTGTCGGGGATATAGGTGATGGTGTAGTTGGTATTCAGACCATCAATCTCACCGTGGCAACCCGGGTCGTGACCCAGTTCTTTTTCTGCCGCAGATACATAGATGGGATAAACGCCGACTTCCTCGCCATCGGCACGGCTCAGGTCGAACGTGATAGGTGCCTTTTCGGGGTCCACACAGACGTTCGGGTCCGTGCCGCTCGTTCCGGTCTTGCCGGTCAAATCATCGGTAATCAGCACCGTGTGTTCGGGGTCCGGAGTGCCGTAGGCTTTGCTCCAACCACCGGCCTGGATGGTGATGGGACGAGGAATGACCTTCAGAGAAGACTGATTGCTGGTGATAACGTAGTTGAAGTTGCCGAACTGGTTGGGAATCATCTCCAAAGAGGTTTCATCCACGTTGAAGTTGTAGGTGCCGACAGGAGCTTTGATGTAATCAAAGTTGTCGTCCACAACCTTACCGGCATTCTTGCCTGCGACAAATACAGAATCCACAGTATCGTTATACTTGAATCCAGTAATGCCGATAGACCAATCCGGAGCCGGGTCGCCATAGTATTTCGTATGGTAGTCCGGGGTTACCATCAGGTAAGCAGGAGTAATCTTGAAGATACCGGTCTCTACATCAACCATATAGTTCTGTGCGTTCTGGTAGCTGTCAACGCGGATAACATATCCGTCATAGACATCGCGGCCAGCGTCACGAACCAGTTTGACGTTGGACAGGTCATCCCACTTCACGCGGCGTCCCTGCAGGGTATAGGTCAGGGCCGGCTCATTGGCGGTGCCGTAGACCATTTCCTTGTCATCGGGAACGATGGTGACAGAGATGGGATGAATCTTCAGGATGTTCTGTTCGTACTGCAAAGAGTAGTTCTGAACTTCTTCGCCGTACATATTGGTCACGGTCTTAACAGTCAGCGTGTCAGCACGGCCAGTGTTGTCATTGACCCATACCGCATATCCGCCGAGGTGGAAGTGGCTGCGGTCCTTGCCATCGCGAGCAGAACAGTATTCGCACTTCTCAGAAATTTCATCAACATAGATGACATCGCTGTTCGTATCGGCATCGGACAGGTACGGAATGTTGCTGCGGCCATCTTCTTTGCCAATAGCGGTTGTGCCGCCGGCATTATCGGAAACCAGAATGGTGTTGGCAATCGTGTCATCACCAATCAGCTTCATATCGTCGTAGCTGTCAGTCGTATCATCGCCGATGTTCTGCCAGTCATCCTCTCCATCCAGGGTCAGTTTGTAGCTGAACTTGGAGGTAAAGGCCGGGTTGGAAGCGCCATAGTCCTTCAGAGATTCATTGACAGAAATCTTGATGGGACGCGGGTTGACGACCAGAGAAGCATCATTGACCTGTACGATGTAGTTCGACAGTACGGAGAAGTTGTCTTCGTTAAGGCCGATATACGTCAACGGGTAGTTGCCCACAGGCGTACTTGCATCGGGCAGGATGTCGTACTTGAACTCGTTCTTGTAGGTGCCGGTCCAGTCATCCATACGCAGGGTATCGGTGCCCATCAGACCGGTAATCTGCAGCCAGCTGTCAGAAACGCTGCTGGCGGTATAGACATCATCCGCATACGGGACTTCGTCCATGCCTTCGCCATAAATCAACTGCTGGCCCATGACCTGAGCCACAACACCTGCACGGTAGATAGCACCGGAATAATCTTCATCGGCGATGTAGTAGTCGCCGTATTCGTTATTGGCCAGCGTCAGGTCTTCAGTACGGGTAATTGCGTTTTCGGTCAGCCACCAATAACGGTTTTCGTCACCCACACTGGGTTTCACAGTTCCGTTATCGCCATTCTCATCCTTGCCGACAAGGGTCTCACCGGCATTCGCCGTAGCGTAGTTACCGGAATAAGAAGACTTATCTGTCGTCAACGAATCACCAATGACAATGTTATCAATGCTGATATGAGAAATTGTAGCGTTGGTGGTATTGTCGTAATAACGATAGTTGTTAGGTTCCTTGACCTGCTCTTCGTTATTACGGTACTGGTCTGCCATGTAACGAGTCGTATCGGTATCGACCTTTGTGCCGGCAAGAATCTTGTCATAGAAGTTCTGCACAGTCAGGGTCTCACCGTTGTACTGAACGGTATCGGTAATCTTCTTGCCGTCGCCGAGCAACACAGCCAGCTTATCATACTGCAGGCCGTAGGTGGTCTGGTCATGATACAAGCTATGGAGATAGACAGGGCGAGACAGAATTTCACCGGTGATGTTCCGGGTAGCGACGTAATAGTTGCCATTCGGGTCGTTGACCAGGCTGACATCTGTCATCAGTTCGATATTCCATTTACCTGCATGGCTCCAGCGGTTGCCAGCAGCATTGACGAAGTTGCCGTAGGCAAGTCCGTATTCCAGGGCGACAGGGTCACCGGGAACAATGCCATCCGTAATCGCAAGGTTGCTGACCTTGGCAAGTGTCGTGCCGTTGTATTCACGGCTCGAAGTACCGGCAATCGTCAGGCCACGCGGATAGATGTCGAACATAACGCTGTTGCCATCACCCGTTGCGGGCAGGCCCTGAGAAGCGTATGTCACACCTGGCATGGTATTCTCATACACATAAGTGATGGTATACCCGCGCAGGTTTGTCGTTGCAGTTGCCACATACGAACCACATGTGTCTTTCGCATACATGGTTTCGTCAGTGGACGCATTGATAGGCTGCGTTACCGGTCCATTGTTGTTGGAGTAGGTAATGGTGGTGTTTGCCAGGATGGCGCCCATATCACCATCAGTCTCAACAACAGACACAGTAGCCAGGTTCGGCTGTCCATCATATACCTTATTGGCAGCACTGATTTTCACAGTAGCGAAATGGTTGACAGCATCGGTATCTTCATAAGCGGTATCGAAGGCATTCTTGCCAATACGCTTGAAGCGACGGTCGCCAAAGTCAGTCATGCGGATAGAAGCAGAGCCGTTACCGCTGTTGCCGCCACCGGCCACCTGCGTGCTGGAAATGATACGGACTTTGCCATCAAGGAATGTAGCGCCATTGCCTGCTGCATAGCTTGTGCCACCATTTTGGCCGTCAGAGATAGAACCTGTACCACGGCCATTTCCTCCGACTCCATGCATACCGCAGGAACCGCCTTGCCAGCCGCCACCGCCGCCGCCGCAGCTTTGGCTTGTGGCGTTCGGGTTGGCTTCGCCTTTGCCCCAGCCGCAATTACCTTCGGTCATGGCACAATGGACAATCTCGTTGCCCATATCAGAACCGCTGGCGCCTTGACCGTACGTGTTTCCACCGCCGGAGCCACCAGCTGGGCTGCCGCCGCCATCGCCGCCGCCAGCGCCACCGCCAGCAACGCCAATGACGTCACCCTGAGAAATACCTCTCAGACGGCCAGCTTCGTTACCCAATGCAACTGAAACATTGGTTGCACCGCCGCCGCCGCCACCACCGGTATGTCCGTTGGTATGGTAGCTGTTTGAATCACCGTAGTCATCAAGGATACGTGAGCCTACACCGCCATTGCCACCGCCGTTATAGCCGCCGGTGCCGCCAGAAGCGCTTGTGTGGCCATTGCCACTACCATCTCCGCCGCCACCACCGGCAACGAAGTACAGCTTCGTGTTTTCTTCGATGTATGCCTTAATGACGGTTTTGCCACCATTGGAGCCACCCTTACCGCCATTACCTTGATTGCCACCACCGGCACCATTCAGGGTGATTTCATAAGTGCCAGAAATAGGTGCGGTCCATTCAGAGTAAGGATTCTGTGCGTTGTTGCCAGAGAAGTTTCCGTTCACATTCTGCAGGTTGGCTTCGTCGATATAGAAATAGACGTTGTCACCCAGGTCGGAAGCTCCATCATAGCAGATGTAGTAAATGGCGTTACGCCAGAACCACTGCCACGTATCCTTGGAAATGGGCACATTGTTCTTGGAGTAGATGGCCACACCTTGTGCGATTCCAGGCCGGAAGAAATCCTTGTTGTAATCGAAGCCAAAGTAGTAGTCAATGTTATGCCCACTCGGGTCCGTGATATTGTGGTCTATAAAAATAGCGTCTTGAGAATGAATCGAGGTACGGTCATTGACATCAATTCCCTGCAGGATATTGGAGCCTGCCAGGAAATAGGTTTCAGCGTACTGCAATCCATTCGGTGCAATGATATCCAGCAGTTTGTAGTTGTAAATACCTGCACCACTGTTCTTGGCTGTCTGCAATTCGGGGAATTCATTGAGCAAATCATTGAAGTTCTTGGCGCTTCCGTTTGCTGTTGTGATATCCTCGTTCTTGTTCGGGATGTTCGAGCGGATGGAGATGTTGTAATCAAGCACCAGCTCGGCACCGTAATTGCGGTAATTGGGGTCATCATACAGGGTGACCGGAGTAGCATCACGGTTGAAGTTGTAAGCCAAAGCCTGAGCAACGCAATACGTTTTCAGACGTGCTCCACTCCATCCCTTGATATACTGCAGGTCGGCTTCGCAGGTGAAATAGAAATGAGTATTACCGAAATCCATGGGGTTGGTTGCTGTATCGATATGAAGGCTCGTTACTGCATACCATTCGGAATAGTCATCACTGTCTTCCATGCTTGGGTCAGCCGGATACAAAGCATCCAGGGTGATATATCCCTTGAATTTGTAGTACGGAATCTTGTTATCCAGGAAGGTTTCTTCCAGAGATGGAATGACACCAGCACCACCATTGGCCGTACACAGCACATCCATGTCACCAATTACTTTGCCGACATCTTCTGCCGTAAAGGTAATGGCACTTCCAACCGGATAGAAAGAATCCACCGCGTCATTCAGGTCATTCTGATACTTCCAAATGAGGGTAGGCGTGTTGGTCTTGTTACCGTAATACGTAACCTTGGTCGTATATACAGCCTGGTTATCGTTTGCGGCACCAGTTACAACAAACTCACCATCGCCATTTTCGTATCCGACATCGAAAGTATCCAGAGGAACCTGCGTATCGGCACGGCCTTCATTTGGAGGCGTGGTCATTTTGGAAGTCCACGCAATGTTGCCGTTGTCAGCAGATGCTTCGTTCAGCAGCAAAGCCTGACCTTTCAATTCGGTTAACCGTACATACGGAGGGACAACAATCAGATGGCCGGTTCTTGCAGCCATATCATTGTTGGCGAAGGAAGTTCCAACCGTCTTGATACGGGACGCCGTAAACTGATATTTGAATACGACCTGGAAGTCAAACGAATCCCAGTCCATAACACAGTCTTTCAGCGTCAGGGTAATCTTGGTGTGCTTGCCGGCGATTTCACTCAGTTCTGCCCCTTCGGGACGCCAGAAGTATTCGTCGGGATGCCACTTACCGTTTTCCCATGTCTCCGAGTCAGTAGATTCTGTCGTAACCTCGTAACTTCCCTCCGGGAAAAGGTCGCTGCCCACAATAGGCATCCACTTTCCGTTCAGGCCCTTATACTGAATCTCATAGGTCAAACCGTCGTCCAGGCCAGCCCAATAGTCATTTTCGAACACGAAAGTCGCATCCGAAGCAACATTGACACGCTGGTCAAATGCCTGAATGACATACATCGGGCGTTCTTCGATATCGATGTAGCCATTCATGCCGTCGTAGGCTTCGTCCAGAGTCGTATAGGTTACACCATCAACGACATATTCCGTTTTCAGCTGAATGCGATTGCCAGTGTAAGCCAGGAAGCTCAACTGGGCATTGCAGGCCGTATACGGAATACCACTGTCGCTGTTCTGGTGATACTCGGAATTGGAGATTGTACCTGTTACGGCGCCGTCACTTGTCGTGAAGCTGGCACCAGGATTGCCAATTCTCACCCAGGACTGGTCAACATTGTCACCAAGGACACGATAGTACCAGGTGATATTGCTGGCGGGAACTTCCTGGTTCCACACAAGGCTGCTTCCGGTCATCACGTGGTCGGTAGCGCCTTCGTAGTAACGGTAGTCTTCAATGGGAGTTGCCTGCGGTTTGAGCAGTTCCAGAGGAACAGTCTCATCGTCATCCCAGAAATGCGGCGGAACCTTGGCAATGATTGTGCCATACTGGGTAACTTCATTGCCGTTCCGGTCGTACACATGGGCACGATAAATGCCGCCGGCGCCAGAGAATACAGGCGGAATATTGCTGATGACGTATTTGCTGTCGGAGTTGACCACGCAGCTGTAATCAGCGTCCTTCGGCAACAGAGAAGAGTTGTCACGGCCATAAATATGAACCGTGTAACCTGCATAGTTGTCAGAGGTCTCGAACAGATTGTTCAGGTAGCCCAGGACACGAGCAATACCGGTCGTGCGGGTCATGCTGCCATCAGTCTTCACGACATTCTGCGTTGCAACCGTGTAGTCCTGGCCCAGGTTCCAACCGTTGGGTTCGCCTGTGTTGTACTTGCCTGCCGGCGTATCGCTGTGCAGGAAAAGCGGGGTGCCGTTATCGGGCAGAGTCACGTCATACACATCGGCATTGAAGTGACCCGTAAAGTTCGCAATTCCTTTCCAGCTGTCACCATACAGGCGCTGCAGGTCGAGGTCTTCCGTCAACATGTAGCAGTCGTTAATCGGATACCAGAAACTGCCGCCATCCTGCAGAGCATCCAAAATCGTCTTCGCATTGGTGGAGTTGATTCTGTGAACGAAGTGGCTCAGCTCGTCGCCGTTCTGTTCACTCTGGCAAACTTCACACTGCTTGCGTTGGGAGATGAACATGATGGTATTGACCAACAGCTTTGCTTCCATGTCTGTAAACCGGTTTTCGGGCAAATGTCCGATTTGGTTCATCAGGAAGTTGCCATCACCAGCAAGGTAGAAATTGTTAGTGCCGGTTTTTCCTGCCACTTCAGGTGTAATCAGTTTGCCATTACCATCTGCAGCAGACACATTGTTATTTGCATAATCAACCCAAATCGTACCAAATGCAACCTGCATATTGGAGTGGGTTGGCATAGCATTAAATGTTTCTCCAACACCAACAAAATCATAAGGATAGTTGGTAGGCGTACGGTACTTGGCTCTGTTCAGAGCCTCGCTGTGAGAGTACGGATAAGACTTAACACGCAGTAAATTGCTTCCGTACATGACAGTCTTGTAGTTTGGCGACAGATGAGAACCGCCGGAAGACATAATGCGCGAAGGAATCTTATACGGGTCCTCGTATGCGTATTCCATGAAATACTCATACGTATCGGCTTCAAGAATATTCTGCGTATCAGTGTTGATGTTGTTCTCGCCCATCAGAGCATTCATGTTCCAATGGCCCCAGTTGGGGTTCCACGAGTTTACATTGTAATAACGGGTCTGCGTATCATTGGGGTCAATAGGTACAATTTGGTAACCATACCGCTGACCATTCCGGTTCTTGATAGTCACTTCATGAACCGTATAACCGTTCTGACCCGTGGTAACCTGGCAACCATCACCAGGATAGTGCCAGTTGCCGCCAGGGTCTTGGCCGTAATAATGCCACGGGCCATTCACATCGCCCCAGGCATCCGTATAAGCGCCGGCATAGCCATACATGGTATCATGGCCAATCATCATACCATAGCCTTCGGCCATATAGCTTCTCAGTGCCCAGAACCCTTTACCAGATAGGTCAGGTTCACTATAAACACCAGGACCCCAAGCAAAAGAGTCCATACGGTAGTTACCTTCAGCGTCCATCAAATACGCATCCGGATTTTCGTTAAAGCTGCTCACTTTAACGGTATACATCGTAATGTGCGTATTATCGTCGTAATAGTTGTTGCTACCAACACTTGCAATGCCGCCATAATATGCCGTACCGGCATCGGGAACATATGCAGAAAGGATTGTGACAGCCGTTTTATATTGTTCTCCTGCTTGCCCAACTTTGGTAGATGCGGGAATTTCAATAGCTGTTCCGGTATTGGTGGCACCATTCTGTCTGAAATAGACAGTCTTACCGTACCAATCCGACAAAACTTCCATTTTATTGCCATCGGTCAAACGGAAACCAATATATTTTCTCGTTTGGCCAGTCGGCAAACCTGTTGTTTTATCAATTACATTGGCCGTATGGGACGTGGAAAAATCCAACTTCGTCCAGTACATATCGGCCTGTGCCTGATTGATACGTCCCTCAGACAACCACTGCTGCACCTTGGCGTACATATCTGCCGTGATGTATTCATAGTTGCTGTTGACACCTACAATCCACTGGCTATCATTAGACAGATACGGACCGGACGCAGCTACACGAGCAAGACTGAAGAAACGCATAGCGACTTTTGTAGAGAACTCTTCCATCGAATCGGGAAGTTCAAACGACTTCTGCGCTGAATAGAGTACATTCTCTTCTTCAGAATCACTTGCAGCTGTTTCGGCGGTTGCCATATCCTCAGAGTTTGTTGCCAGATAGTTGTCGAGTTGTGCCAAATATCCTTCATCAACAATGGTGACCTTGCAACGGTAAACCGTATTGCGGTCATTTTCGTCAATGGTGTGGACATAGGTGGCATCAGTTGCACCTTCGATATCTGTCCATACAATCGTGGCGCTGGAGTTATCCGCCGCAGAGGTAAACTCGTAAGCACCGTCGGCATTCAGTGTACCAACATAGTGCTCATCTTCTTTGTCTGCGTACAGAACCACTCCATTATCTGTAGTTTGTGCTGTAATGGTAAAACCATCCAGCGCAAAGTTGCGGGTTTTCCACGCAAACGTCAGGTTGTCTGCGCTTTCGCCGATAGCTTCCAAAGCGTCTTTAGCGGCAAGCCAGAGTTCCATGCCCTGCCAAGATGCTTCAGGGTTTTTTGCCAAAAGGTCGGCTTCTGTTTTATCGCTTACAAGGTAATTGTACCAAGTGGGAGTAAGGTCACCATCAGCATCCGTATAATCAAATACGGCATCGCTTGTCGTGTCTGGTTCGGGGACATACCACTTTTGCCACTGATATGTGACCGCGACATCGTCCCGATTCAGCTTTACAGACATCGTGACTTCATCGCCAATATTGGCCTGCACCGCTTCACTGGCTTCATCTTCTACCGCCAGGGGTACAAAGTCAGTGGTCGGTTTTGCCAGAGAAGACATACGAGCCATAACAGCTTTGTATACTTCATCCACGTAGTCCAGGTCAACTTGTGCAGCGTCTTCATCAGATAAATCGTTAATCGCGAACTGCAGCGAATCACAAATCTGTCGCAGAGCGGCACATTCTTCTTCGGTGTAGTTCGCGATTTCATCAACGGAAGCGGGCAACTGTTCCATCATTTTTTTGACAGAACTGAGTTTCTCGCTTTCCTCGGGTGCCGGAGTTGCCTCCGGCTCAGTTGTAGGAGTTGCCGATGGTGCAACAGTCGCTTCAGGCGTAGGAGTGGGTGTCTGAACCGGTATAGCAGTCGGCGTCACGTTGGGAGTTTCGCTGTCCGGGGTGGGCGTAGGCTCAGTTTCGGCTGGAACGGCAGTCGGAACGGGAGTCGGCGTTGCTTCCTCGGATGCAGTAGAACTAGAACCAGCATCGCTATTGCTTTGCGCAGCTCCATCTTCTTTCTCTGTCTGTTCGGCAGAGGTACTTTCGGAACTATCGTCCAAAGAGAGTGAACCAGCCCCGGAAGTTTCGGTTTGCGTTTCGTTCATAACATAATTGCTGCTTGATGCTGCATCCGTTGCAAACGCGGTCAAACCCGTGGTCGTAACGGTCTGTGCAAACATCAAAGCAGCAAGAATGCCTGATGCGATGCGCGTACCGAGCTTTTTCTGCATGCTCCGTGTCTCCTTTCATAGGATTTGTGCGAAAAACGGTTCGCAGGTAATTGCCTGATTCCTACTGCATTAGGAACCATCAATGGCGAGGGTTTTGCCCTGCATTGACTTTTATATTATACCACTTTTGCCAAGCATCTGCAACGAAAACGGGAGCTTATATAGTTTATCAATTCTATAAACAAATAAGAAAACCCGCAGTGGGATAAATCCATCTGCGGGTTTTTATGTTCGGCGCTAAAAGCCGTTATATGCCTACACTATTACAAATCTGGAACTTCACCGGCGCCATCACCATTACCGCCACCGGTAATGACCGTTCCCCCGAGGGAACCACCCTGGCCCTGTCCATAGTCGTTTCCTCCAGACGAGCCACTATCACCGCTCGGTGCCGGGTCAGGGGCCGGAGCCGGGTCGGGAGCACTCGGTGCGCTGGTCGTACCACCGCCACTAGAGCTGCCACTCGTGCTTCCGCCGGAGCTGCCACCACTCTGAGCTGCCGCTTGCTGCTGGGCCGCCTGAGCCGCAGCCTGCTGCTGGGCGGCAGCTTGCTGGGCCGCTTTCTTCTGGTCAGCGGCCTTTACAGGACAACCGGAACTGGTGTGGCCAGTCTGACCACAATAACTGCAGGTGACTTTCTTCACCGTGAGGTCGTAACTTGCACTGACATCGCCGCCGGCGTTACTTGCCGTGATGGTGGCACTTCCCTCGGCCTTGGCTGTTACCTTCCCATTGGAATCAACGGTGGCCACATTGGGGTCACTGCTTGTCCAGTTCAGGGCCTGGTCGCTTGCATCCGCCGGAGCCACAGTCGCCTTGATTGTGTGAGTATTGCCGACATTGAGAACACCTTCGCTGTTATCGAAAGTAATGCTCTCCATTCGCTTGGTTACCGTCACCTTGGTGACCGCAGTAAAGCCATCAGGAGCAACCAACATCTCGCTGTCAACAGCGGCTTCAGACGTTTCTGCGGTTGCCGGCACATCCGCGACAATCGTGGTTGTGATGGTGCATTCGCCCACGCCAACTGCCGTAACCATGCCGTCTTCATCGACCGTAGCAATGGATTCATCGCTGCTTGCATAGGCCAGCTTGACCTCAGTGGCGTCCTCCGGCGTCATGACGGCGCCAAGGGCCTTAGTGTTTTCACCGTTCAGCTCCAAGGTCATGCTCTCCGGAGCGGACAAGCCCTCGGGAAGAATCACGACCTTGACATGGGTGGTCGAACTGAGATTCAGCTTTTCAGCCGTCACAGTGACATCAGCTTCGCCGGCGCCTACAGCCGTTACCATGCCGGTGTCGTCAACCGTAACCACGCTCTCATCGGAGCTGGTCCAGGTCAGCGTCAGCTTCTCAACGGCCTTGGCGACCTCGGCGGTGCTGACATCACCATCCGTGCCGTACTGAATCTCCAGCTGCTGACTCTCACCCTTCTCAAGAACCAGGTCGGTAGGAAGGCCGATATCATCAATGTTGATGCCACAGCCGGCCAGCCCAAGAGCCATAACCACGGCGAGGATGAGCGCGGCCATCTTCGCTTTCATCGTCTTCATGCGTATATCCCCTTTCACCTTTCATGTACTTAGGAGTTTGTATTTTTTTGGCGTTCAGGATGATGTTGTAATGAGTGTTGATTGGGGGACGGTTCTGCCGCATTGCGGCCGGAACCGTCCTCAATCAACATCAAGAAACGTCAACCTAAATTCAGTTCCAATCTGCGATGAGGTTTTCCTTGATTGGTCCTTCGCCTTTCGACGGTTTTATTATACCACATTGGTACAGGATTTGCAACCATTGTTTTTTTGAGCGGATGAGTTACATTTGGCTATATTATACTATTATAGTTGAGAAAAAGGAAGATGCCACCTTTCTGGTTTTGCATGGTAAACTATTGGTTTTTCATAAGAATGAACCCATTTGCGTATTACCATTTTGGCAAACAAATCGTGCTATTGCATCTCGCGCCTTCCTGGCGAGGACCACCGCGCCATCCCACCACCATTCCCCCTTCCTACACTATATGAGCCATGAAATTTCCCCATAGTATCAAAGCCCGACTCTCAAAAACTGAAAGTCAGGCAGCATAAATCGCTTCCATAAAGGCTAGAACTAAGCCATTTGTGTGATTTGGTACATAATAACCGGGTACAGAACCCAAAAGAAGCCGTCGAAACAGCTTCGTATAATGATTTTTCTTACCCTCCGTTTTTATCAAAAGTCTGGCATCCCGTTCTTTGAAAAAATCGTCCGCTACTTTTTGAATTTTTGCCCAAAAATCTGGAATCTGGCTTTCGAGCAATGTAAGGATTTTTGACACCAGACTGGCTTTTTCTTTCTTGTTCAGTTTTCTCGGTTTTGGCTTGTTGGTTTTACCGGCCTTACGTTTCATGTCATCAACGACATCATTCGTATAAGTTTTTGCTGCGGACTCAACAGCTTTATTGTTTTCATCGGTATCTTGGTATGGTTCTTCCGGTGTAACGATATCAGAAATTTTCCCAGCACAAAAAGCGGCCCCCTTTCCAAGAAGGTCGAATTTGTGGATATAGTTCCGCACGGTGCGAGTGGTGCAGCTCAGGAGTGCGGCGATTTCACTGTTTGATTTTCCAAGTGCCAGATATTTCATGATTTTGGCACAGGTGGATTTGATGCGTTCTTCTCCGCTCATACCGCACTTGTTCTTTTGCAGTCGGCGCCGCTCCTTTTCTTCAGGCCCATAGATAGTGCGCATCATGGTCTGCTCTGCAGGGGTAATAGCCAGGTCACGAATAATGGTTTCGTTTTTGGCCATGTAGAGCTTATATTGCTTCAGTATGTTTTTGATTTCATATTCCGGCAACGGTTCCGTGAATTGACTGTTCATTTCACGGATTTTCTGTTCCTGCTTTTGGCCGTAGATGCCACAACGCGCCAAGGTGTTTCTGTAGTGATGGAGGAACAGTTCCCGCTGTCCGGTCATGTGGCCCTTTCGAATTGTCACGAGTGTCCCCAAATCATCTAAACGCATAGGGTTGACACTCATAGCTTTGACTTGGTGACGCCGGCTGCATTCTTCCTCGGTTTCCGTTCTCCGAGAGCGCCTCATGACTCTGACTTCGGCACTTGGTATAGAAATATCATTTGCCGGTTCATTGGGAATAAACGGTTTGAACGCAGCTCGGGCAGGCACTTTGACCTTTCCGCTATCAACCAATTCTTTTACAATATGCAGCGGTGTGTTGCGGGCAATATCAGTAGAAATCGTCCGAAGATTTCCCAGCCATACAATTTCATGATGCCGAGCGGCCCAGCGGTACATCGAACTGAATTTGACATACTTTCTTGCCGGGTTTACGTACGCAATAGAGACCTCTCTTACTTCTTTCTCGTTTTTGGCATTGATGGTGCCTGGTACTCGAAGATAGCGTGAACCATCCTTTGCCGCAGAATCAGCTCCGAAAGACTTGAATTCCAGATAAATCTGGTTTTGGATTTCATCCCAGACCCGTATAAATCTGGAATCCACAGGAACCGTCAGCATCCACCAGATGTGCAATCCATGTCCAGTGCTTACGATGAAGCTGGGCAAAGGCATTTCATGCTGCTTGCATTGGTGCAAGATGTATTTAACGATGGCTTGAGGAGCCTGTTTTTTGTATTTGGAGACTTTCTGATAGTCTATATCAATGAAAAATGCATTCAGATGCCTTATATTATTCTTTTGTCTGTTCCTATCATTGGCATATGAATTCGGAGCGACAAAGACGTCTTTTCCGTTGATGACCAGATTGCCGGAGGCAATGAAATCGCGCACCTTTTTAACAAGTGTTGATTCCTGATGCATCTTTTTATTGTGTTCCTTAGAGGAAAAATAGATGTAATCATCATCAGCCATGTTGGCAATGATTGTTTGGAGAAACTGGAACTGGCCACCGTCATATTTGTCTTGGCAGACTGGTTTCACTGTAAAGATTTCAGACTTAACCAATGCTGTAAGCATATCCAGTTCCTCCTTTCCTCTTTGTTTTTACACACGCCCCTGCTTTTTGTGTTTTATATTATACCACTTTCGATAAGCATTTGCATCGTATGTACTTTCAAAAAATGAATTGCAGCATAGCATTTGTAAACCATTTAGGGATGAAAATAAACGAACAAATGTCTGTTTTTGAAATTTGTATGTTTGATATGGATTTTTTCTGTATGGTATTTCAGTGTTGCCATGTATAGCTGATATCTTTTACAAAAATCAGCCGGGAAATCCCACTGCGTGAGCTGTGGGAGTATGTCAAACAATTCGCCCATTTGTTCAAATCGCATGTTTCAATGGTTCCAAGTAAAAAACGCTCCAAAAAGAAAAAGCGCCAGGTATAATAACCTGACGCTTTTCTTTAATATAGCCGATTAACATGTTGGTGCCGATGAAGGGATTTGAACCCATACGATGTTTCCACCCAGGGATTTTAAGTCCCTTGTGTCTGCCCGATTTCACCACATCGGCTTATGGTGCGTTCAGTGGGAATTGAACCCACAACCTTCAGATTAAGAGTCTGCTGCTCTGCCAGTTGAGCTATGAACGCATGGCGCCGGAATTGCTTCCGGCATTTGGCGCTGCAAGAGGGATTTGAACCCCCGGACCTTTTGAGCCTGCGGTTTTCTGGACCGCCGCCTTAAACCTCTCGGCCATTGCAGCATATTGGAACCAATGGCCGGCATCGAACCGGCGGCCTTCTCCCTATGATGGAGTTGCTCTGCCAACTGAGCTACACTGGTATATGGTGCCCGAAGCGAGATTTGAACTCGCAAGCCTTTCGACCAACAACTTTTGAGGTTGTCGCGTTTGCCTATTTTCGCCATTCGGGCACAAAAAGATGGGGCATGGTGCCGGAAATCACCTGTTGATTAAGTCGTTTACCAAAAACCGCTCCTCATCCTGCTTTGGCGTGTACGATTCGCCTACTGTGATTCCTCGGATAGTGGTATACACAAGGCAGTTCGGCTCGTACTTGCTGCTATGGAAAATATCCATATCATCAAAGCCCAGATACCGCTTTGCTGCTGCACATACCGCCGCGCTTCGGGACACACCGGCATCACAATGGACAAGCAGAACGTCTGCCGAATTACGCCATGCATCAATGAATCGGATAATACTCTCGGCGTGTTCTTCGTCAAAAGAATTCGGGCCAATCACAACATCATCAAAGAAAAGCCGCAGGACCGAGATGACACCGTTTTCCTGTGTCTTGATGATTCTGGCCGGTTTTTGACCGCAGCTGTTTATGCTGATGATGGCCGTCTTTTCTTCGTGCTGTTCCTGGCAATACTGAACGGCATCGACTCTATCCATAATCAGAAACTTGGCAATCGCCACAGACGTTCCCCTCCCTTCCATCTCGATTTTGATAGCAACAAATAGTATATCGTTTTACACCTGTTCAAATTTGTACTTCTGAGAAATATGCGGGTACTTTTCGCGATTGACTTCACTCATGAAATCATCGTACGGTCTTACGAAAATCGTATGTTCGCCATACAGGGCCTTGTAGACCACAACCCTGGCTTCGGTTTCCGTATCAAAGCCGTTCGTACTGAGAACTTCGTACAAATACTGCAGGCTGCCGTTTTCGATGTCGGAATGATTGATATTTTCCCGTTTGAAATGTCTGACGATATCCCCCGCTTTGATTCTCTCTTCCATATGGTAACCCCCTTCACAATTTTATTTGTATCAAATGGTTGGGATAGCCGGATTCGAACCGGCGAATGCGGGAGTCAAAGTCCCGTGCCTTACCACTTGGCTATGTCCCAATATGAAACAAGTCAGCTGCGCAAACGTCTTTTACCGAACGCGTCCGAGAAAGCCCACTGCGTAAGCTGTGGGAGTATGTCAATGCGCTGTCGGCATACGGTGTAGCCGTGCCCCGGCGGGTTCTCACCACTATATTCTGTTGAGCTGACTTGCTGATGGTGCCCAGGAAGGGAGTCGAACCCTTAAAAACCAGAGTCTGAGTCTGGCGCGTCTGCCATGTTTGCGCCACCTGGACATGTTGGGCGCTTTTTATTCCGTGCCCAGAAGGTGGTGTCTCCGGTGGGATTTGAACCCACAATCCTTTCGGCATTGGCTCCTTAGACCAACGTGTATTCCAATTCCACCACGGGGACATATCAGAGCAGACTATTCAGCATCCGTCTGCCGGGGATGTTGGCGGTGCCGGTGAGGTTCGAACTCACGCGCCATTTCTGACCTACCTCCTTAGCAGGGAGGCCCCTTGACCAACTTGGGTACAGCACCATGGTGCGCCCGGAGGGGGTCGAACCCTCTGCCCACAGATTAAAAGTCTGTTGCTCTGCCAGATGAGCTACGGGCGCATTTATACAATTTGTATATTTTGGGTATAGCTAATACAGGCTGTCCGGTATTGTTTCCGGCCAACCATTGACAAAAAAGAAAGCGCCCGTGTAGTGATGCTACACAGGCGCTTTCCATATCCGAAATGAAGGTGCGCACCTACTTTGTGCTGAGTACACCTACACAATTCAGCATATTTGCGTCGTTAATAGCATCACAAAGGACTGCGGATTTGAGGCTTTGTCCCAACTTCCGCAGTTTTTTGCTCATGCTGTTTAACGACACGAAGCGAATCATGGTAGGCTCTCCTTTCTTTCAAATATAGTTGTGACTTCATTTCTGTTCGTCCCCACTATTATACAACTTGTAGAATGTAAAGTCAACATCTTTTTATCAGATTTTTTTCATCTGCTCTTCTTCCAATTATCATTCGGCTTGCTTTCTGTTTCAATTTCTTCGCAAATGTGGTATAATAAAGAAGAAGAATTGATGAGGGAAGGAGTTGAAAAAAGCGCATCTCTCCCGGTAAATTGTGGGCTTTGCGCTTATAATATGAAGTGGATAGCACGTTCTGACGCAACCACAATTTCGGAAGCTGTTTGCCGGTCTTCCGGTTGCAACATCGAATCATTGAAGCATCCTGTAACAACAGAGCCGTGGGATGTTGAAGGGTTGGAAGATGCTGCTTTACTCATTGACAGTTGTTTGAAAAGCGGTATGAGCATTTCCATTATCGGCGACTATGATACGGATGGTGTGACTGCTACTGCTATTCTTTATCTGATGTTCACCGCTTTAGGGGCAAAACCCGATATTCGTCTTCCCCATCGTATGAGTGAAGGTTACGGATTGTCTGTAAGCATTGTGGATGAAATCATTCAGAAAAACCCGAACGGGTTGCTTCTTACGGTCGATAATGGGATTTCGGCCTTCGATGCCATTGCCCATGCCAAATCAGCCGGCATGACTGTTATTGTTCTTGACCATCATCTTCCCGGTCAGAGCCTCCCCAATGCTGACGTAATTGTGGACCAGTGGATTCATCCCGATTCTGTTTCATCCTTCTATTGTGGCGCTGGCTTAGCGTTCAAGCTGGCCCAGTATTTGCTGGTAGGAAAAGATGAAATTCTGGAAAAGTTGTCGGCCCTGGCTGCTATTGGCACGGTTGGTGACGTAATGAGCCTGACCAATGATAACCGGGCCATTGTTCAGAATGGCATCGCGGCTATGGATAATGGACATATTACCCAGGGGTTGAAGTGTGTGTTGGAGGCCAGTGGCAAAGCAAAGTTTGATGCCACGACCCTCGCCTTCTATATCGTTCCCATGATTAACGCAGCCGGTCGGTTGTTGGATGATGGAGCAAGACTCCCCTGCGCCATTCTGTCTGCCGAAAGCCAGGTGACGCGGTATGCTGAGAAGCTCAAGAATCTGAATAATGAGCGCAAGGAAATGGTCAAGACCCAGCTGGATGAAATGCTGGCCGCCCTTGGGCCGGCTGAAACTCCCCCATCCATTCCGGTCATTGTATTCTCTGAATCCTGCCACGAAGGCATTGTCGGCATTTTGGCCGGGAAGTTGGCAGAGAACTATCATGTCCCGGCTATTGTTTTTACCAGAACCGACGGCAAATGGAAAGGCTCTGCTCGCTCTATTGAGGGCGTCAATCTCGTTGAGCATCTGAACAAGATGTCCGGCAGCATGCTTGGCTATGGCGGCCATGCCGGCGCCGCTGGCTTGACTGTTGCCTTGGGTGCCGAAGATACTTTCCGTGCTGCAGCAAAAACCGCTTTTTCCGATGTGCAACCCGTAGATTCATCTGTTGAATACTACGATGTCACTCTGACAGAAGACCAGGTTCCGGCTTCTTTTGAGGAACAAGAGGGGTTGGAACCATTTGGTGAAGGATGCCCCAAACCATTGGTGCGAGTCCGTAATTGCCGCATCATTCCTGGGCGGAATGGGAAGCTCGCCTTTTACATGGGCAAAGGCAGCGAGCACGTCAAGCTGAAATGCCATGGCTTTGCCATCCTCGGCTTTTTCATGTCGGATGTTTACCGGCAGCTTGGAGAGCCGGAATATGTAGATGTTATTGGCTACCTGGAAATGAATATCAGCCAGTATGGGAAAGAACTCCAGGTCAATGCACAGGCCATTCTCCCCGCAAATTAAAAAGCCCGCCGGGAGGCTTCCCCCGGCGGTAGATGAATTGGTTTAAGACAGATTCGTGAAGGGTCTGTCTTTTTTCGTATAATCAGCTGATGGCGTCCAGGCAGCGGTTCAGTTCGGCCTCATTCTCGCAGACCACCTTGACGGGACGGCTATAGTCCAGGGACATCATCCCCAGGATGCTTCTGGCGTCAGCAATCGACCCGTTGGCATCATGAACGCCCACATCGTCAATGCAATGCTGTGCTGCAGTGACGATTTTTTGGACCTGTCTGAAGTTGGTAATGGCGATATTACGTACCATGACATTCGCCCTCCTTTCCCTTATATTATATTTACATTGCACAACTTTCGCAGCGATTCTTTGTACATTTCGCATAATTTTGTTAAGCTGCACAATTTTGGAGGGCTTTGAATTCCGGTTTTATTTCAACCTGCAAAAAATTATATATAACGTATGTACGAAAAAAAGCAGGACTTTCCAACAAAAGTCCTGCTTTTTGATTTGGTTGTTACGCCATATTACCATCATTGCGCCGTGAGAAATCCCATTTTGATGGCAAACGGGAGGGACAACTGCTTCTGGCCTACTTTCTGGAAGTCGATTGTGGCAATGTTCTCCTTGACGCTCTGGATGATTCCCTCGCCAAAGGTTTTATGCGACACCGCTTTCCCATTGGTGAATTGACTTATATCCACATCCAACACAGCTTGTTGTGCATTGGCCGGCAGGGATTTTTCTTTCTTTTTTCCTTTTGCGGCTTTGACCAGTTTCCGGTTCAAAATGCGCACATATTCTGATTCTTCATTGCGTACAGACATGATTACCAATTCTTTTTTGGCCCGGGTGATACCGACATAGAACAAACGCCGTTCTTCTTCTTCGGCCTGGTTTCTTTCGGTTCGCGTTTTATAGCTGGATGTGTCGGCCGGCAGGACCCCATCAACCACATCGGCCATAATAACCCGCTGGTATTCCAAACCTTTGCTGGAATGGATGGTAGACAGGATGCAGTATGCATCCTTCCTGTTCCCGCCTTCTTTGACAATTTGCTGAAGTTCTTTCAGCCTCGTCATAAAGGATTTCATCGTTTTTTCTTTTTCGGCCAGCATTTTCAAGATATCCAGCCGAAATGAATCAATGCCATTTTCCTCAAGGTATTGGCCGTAGCCCATTTCGCTCTCAAGCATGCAAATAGCAATTCTCGGGTTGTCTTTTTTGGCAATCTGCTTGAGCTGATAGTTGCGCTCCAACAAACGGTCATGCAGATAATACGGAATGACTTTTTCATCTTTGATAGCTGCATACGCTTCAAAGACGTTTTTCCCATTGCCACCGATGTCCATGTTGACAACGGCTTTTTTCATAAAGATGCCGATTTTGTAATACAGATGTTGGAACGCTTTTTTATCGTCGGGATGCTGTACAAGGTCGAAAAAATAGGTAACATCATTGACGATTTTGCTGGTGAAAAACAAGCCGTCTACACCTTTGGCCCGGTATGCGATTCCCCGTCGGTTCAGTTCATCAATAATAGGAAGTGCCGTATCATTGTTGCGATACAAGATGGCGGTTTCATGCTTTTCCTCATTAGCTTTTTCTGCCATGTCCGCAAGCATCACATACTGTTTCAGCCGAGAAGAACAAGGCTGGATAACAATATCGCTGCCGGAAGGCTGATGCGCACACATGTTTTTATCTCGGCGGGTTGTATTCTGCTTGATAAAGGCATCTGCTGCAGATACAATTTGCGATGTTGAGCGGTAGTTCTGCTCCATCAGCAAAACTTTCGCTCCTGGCCAATTCTTTTCAAAATCCATCAATGCCTGGGGACATGCGGCCCGGAATCCGTAAATGGATTGGTCTTCGTCGCCTACCATCATGATGTTTCTTGATTTTCTGGCCAGCATTGCGATAACGGTATGCTGGATACGACTTGTGTCCTGGGCTTCATCCACACAAAAGTATTTATACTTATCTTGCATCTTCAGCAGAACCGCCGGACATTTTTTCAAAATCGACAGGGCATACACCATCTGGTCATCATAGTCCATCCAATGATTTTCCCGCATGACCTTTTTATACCCGCGATAAATCGGGCCAATAGACACTCGACCTTCACTGGAATTAAAATCTACTGAGTTGGCTTCTTCATCTGTCAGCATCTGGTTTTTTACAGAAGTAATTGCCGTGCTCATCAACCGCAAATCGGCATCAGACGGATAAGCATGTCCTTCGGCTATCCAAATATCGCGCATGACGCTATATCGTTTATCGTCAGAGGCAAGTTCAAAAGCCACGTGTCCCAGATGCTCATACATATTGATGATTCTTGCACAAACGCCGTTGATTGTCCGGAACTCCATTTTGTCAGCGTATTCATCGCCAAATTTGGCGCGGAATCTCGTACGCATTTCATCCGTTGCAGCAACAGTATAAGTACAAGTCAGAATGCTGGTTGGGTCAACCTTTTTCCCGTAAACCAGATACCCTAACCGAGCCAGCAATGTGGTCGTTTTTCCACTTCCTGGAACAGCCAACAGCAAAACAGGGCCTTCAGTTGCTTCCACTGCCGCGCTTTGCTGAGGGTCCAATGATTCATAATGATATTTTTCTTTATATTCTTTGAGTGTCATAATATTCATTGCGTATTCTGGTTTTGGGATTTATTTGTTGCACATTTCATATTTTATATTATACCACATTTATGCACTTTTTGAAACCGTCTTTGCCTATATATAAGGAAAAACCCGGCTGCTTTTGGCAGTCGGGTCGTTAAAAATGTCAGCCCATATATTGTGAAGCGGCCGAGATGGTTACTCTGCGTCGGCTTCAGTAGTTGCGGTATCGGTTTGTTTTTGCTTCAGGAATTCAAGAAGTGCTTCGGGGCTAACCGAGCCGTCGGACAGCGCCTTGTTCATTGCGTTCTTGGCACTGGCACGTTTTTCTGCTGCTGCTTTCCTGGCATCCTCGCGCTGCTTGGTCAGGGCATCTTTCAGCTTTGCTTTGGCATTCTTCAGCGCTTGCTCACAGCGCACGACTTCGTCATGTGCTACTTTGGCCTCACCGGTATAGACGATTTCTTTCTTTTCTTTGTCCACGTCGGTATTCTCCTTTCTATTGAGAATCGATTCACCTCTTCATTGATATTATAGCATCGTGGATAATGACGCGGCAACGAATATGGGTATTTTCTTGTTTTGCAGATGGTTTTATGCTAGAATACGAAAAGTACCCTACTTTTTTCAGGTGATTTGTGCGAAAGCAAACCCAAAAACAGAGAGGCATACACATATGACGATAGAGCATTTGGCTTCCTATTTCTACCCGGGGACACTCATTGAAGTTGCAGGCGTTGGGGTTCCTGGTCCAGACAACCCGACAGTATATTGTGGAAACGTTGATGATATTCCTGCAGAGATGAAATCTTACCATGTCGCTTTCATTGCGGCATCAGGTAGTGATGCATACACCCTGCGCATTGAATGTGACAATTTGAAATCTGAATAAATCCTGACAAAAAGGCATGTATGAATACCATACATGCCTTTTTCTTTGGTGACCCGTAAGGGATTCGAACCCTTAATTCTCGCCGTGAAAGGGCGATGTCCAAGGCCAATTAGACGGACGGGCCATATGGTGCCTCCGGGCGCGTTCGGGACGCCGACATGCGGCTTTTCAGGCCACTGCTCTACCATCTGAGCTACAGAGGCATATTGACATCTGGTTGCCCGCAGATGCTACGGGAATGGTGGGCCGGGAAGGATTCGAACCTTCGGTGTCTCTAACGTGGCGGATTTACAGTCCGCTGGCTTCGCCGCTGGCCTACCGACCCATATATACCGGATTGACCGCCGGCTTCGGTATGGTGACCTGCATGAGACTCGAACTCATAGTTTCCGCCTTGAGAGGGCGGCGTCCAAAACCAATTAGACGGGCAGGCCATATTGGTGAAGAATACTTCACCGTTTTGTATCAGCATCGAACAATCAGGTCATCCAGGCTGACATGAAGAATTGCGGAAAGAATAACGAGGTTATCGATGCTGGGCAAACTCTTGCCGGAAAGCCATTTGTAGACCGTCTGTGCTGAAGCCAATCCCAGGCAAGATTGGATGTCTCGCACTGTCAGGCCGGCATCTTTGCGCAGCGTATCAATCTTTTGACCGGTTCCGGTCATATCAATTCTGATGGACGAATCCATTGCAAACCGCCTTTCTGCGTGGCGGTACAAAAAGAGACCGCCAGCCAACATTTGCGGCAAGCGGTCTCAAAATGCGTATATGGGGAAAAGGTCAGGAACACCCTGCTGCCCTTCGCATTGTTATGCTATTGCTTGCCGTATGGACACACTCAAAGTAGCCGTATTCATAAGAAAACACAGCTTCATATTCGCGTTCATAGGCAGCAAAACGAATAGCGGTCAGCATCAGGGCATCTCCTTTTTTGATAATGATTCTGTCGGCTTCCTTCCGACTGACTATATTATAGCACCCGTATGTTTGTTCTGCAATCAACTTGCAGTTGAATCACGGTGCCACCCGGTATTTGATGGCCTCCAGGTGTGGCAACGGAATTTCAGTGACCTTCAATGGTTTGGCAAAATTCAGGACCTTTTGCATTTCATAGGCAAGCCGGCTTTTTTCCGAAACCTGTTTGCTGCAGATTCCATATCCGCCGTTCCAGCCAAACTCGGCTGTTTCGGGAATCAGGTCAGCCCGGGCCTTTTGAAGTCCCAGACCACCATAGCAATAGGCATCATGCCATGCCTGAAGCCGATGTTCCTGAAATAAATCACTTTCTGCCCGAATATCCAGTGCCTCAAAGATAACAGACAACTGCCCCATTAGAATCCGAGAGAACGTATCGAGGATTTTAGCGAGAGCCTTCCGTTCCTCATCGGTAAGCTGCAGCACATCTGTCATTGGTTCTCCAGATGCTGCATGTACCATATCCTGCCGGCATACCGTTATCAGGTTATGCGTTTGCATAGCCTGTTTTTCATTTTTATCGGTAATGCCCAGGTCACGAATGAGTTTTGCCATATTTTCTGCTTTTTCCGGCAATGTATGGTATTCCTGTGCAACCTGCAGCAGAATTGGTGTGAGGTCGTTATTGTACATAGCCTCCATAAGCGGCAGCATTGTTTCCAATAATTGCTTATGGGGTGTTGTCATAACCAGCTCAAATTGTTTATGCCCGGTCATAATCGCCGCCCCCTTTCTTCTATATTATACCACATCCTTACGATTTTTGCATGAAAGCAAAAAAATGCCCTGGCCGTCACATGGGCAGCCAGGGCAAACAAGAAATCAGTTGTTGTCGGATTCTTCGGCTTCTTCGTCGCAATCATCCTCGAATGCGTCACCGACATCCACATCCCCGCTGTCCAGATGACGGCGGAGCATGTTGCCGATATCTTCCAGGATGACCGCATCGTTGTTCGATTTCACGGCTTCTTCCGCAATGAAAACGGCCTCATCTTTGGATTCGGCTTCCACGCAGATGCAGCCGGAAACGGTGATTTCGACATAGTAGTTTTTCTTCATGATTGATACCTCTTTCAAATTCAGCCCTATACAAGGGCGATGACTTCGATTACGATTCCAGAACGGAACGGAAAACCAGTTCAAACTGGTTTTTGGGGAGGAGAAGAATTCGTTTGTCATATCCAAGAGGATATGCCTTAATTTCCATCTCCACTTCCTCCTGGCTGATGTCACGGCTATCAAAAACCGCGACCATTTCCTTTGTGCCAGACCCGATGAATACATCAAAGTCGTAGCGCATGAGAGTGGGGCTGCCATGTACATGTTCATTGGCAGTCGCTTTATTGGGTTTCAGTTCCATCAGTCACACACCCCTTTTTTCACAGCCTTCGCGGCATCGTCCTTATCCTTGAAAAACGAGTGGCCAAGAGCTTCTCCAACAAATTCATTGAAGTCGCCGTCATCAAAATCCACAGAAAAGGAATCCAGACGGCCATCTTTGTAGGAAGCGATGAAGACAGTGCCATGCTCAACGAAACCGTTTTCCGTATCGGCATAATAAATGTCATCACCATGTACCAGCGGAAGTTGGGCTTCTTTCTTGCCGCCAATCCACCGTTGCACGATTTCGGAGACAATGGCGGAATTGGCGGGGTATTCTTCGTATGCCTTGACCAATTCCATATCGCCCATTGTCTTGATGTTTTCCCCAGGAGTCTGGCAAAGTTGTGCCGGGGCCGCACCAATCAGCTTATGCAGCATATCTTTTCTGGCGGTGATAAGACGCTTTCTGGCCTCGGAGTCTTGGTGGGTACGGCCGGCCTGGATGATAGAATCATTCAGCAGCTCATCTCGGACGATGAGCCTATCCAGCTGTTCCAGGTCGTTTTCGTAAATCATGGTTGGCATCGATTTTTCCATAGTGTAACACCTCACATTTGTACCGAGAATTCGACTCGGTCATTTTCCATTTCGCCGAAGTGCAGCCAGAGCTGGTTGCCTTTTTCATCGGCGATACTTTCGTCGGTAAATTTCTTTCCCCAGCCATTCAGCAGGCAATCGCTCAACTGGTCGAACAACCGGTTCCATTCCCTTTCGGGAAGGTCGTCTTGATTTAGCCAGAGAATCATATCCAGATGGGGAACTTCATCCTGCTTGATGATACGGGGATAGACATGGAACACATGCGAGTTCTTCGTATCATCCGCGCAGAAGGGATGATTCTGCACATATTCTTCCATTGCCTTTTCGAGCAGGCCATCGGCACGAATCATATTAGCCGGAATGTCCTGGATTTCCTTATCGGCATCTTCCATCTCTGCCCAAACAGGTGCAATGAGATGATACGCCTGCGCTTTTTTGAGGTTGGTTTGCAGGGCAACCTGTTCTTCCGGGGTTTCACAGTACACAAACTGGTCTGCATCCAGTTTGTCGTACTGCTCATAATACCACCGTTTGAATTCCGCCGCATTATAGCTCCCTTTCAAGGAGACAATATGTCGCAGTGGTATGCAGTAGTCGTTAAATACGAAGACACAAGGGGTAAGCATTTTGACTCCTCTTTTCTTTATTATTTTTGAACGATATATGCTTCTTCTCCGGCGAGCCGGTTACTGGGCACATACGGTTTGATATTGCTATTGGTCGTAATAGGAACATGCCCAGCGACCAGCCGGTAGAGAACCACCGATTTCACCTCCTTAAATGCGTATTGCTGCAAAACAAATTTGCCAATATAAGAGGCGAACCGTTTGCAGCAATGATTGAAAAAGATTGTAGAGTTTGATATTTTTACCTGATTATTATATTGGCTTTGCGACATGAAAAAGCGGCCGGCGCAGAATGCGCACAGCCGTTTTAGTCGAAATAGTTCAGTCTTCTATGGGTTCGTACGGGTCTTCAGTGAGCAGAATATGAATGGTGATACCCCTTTCACTGTATTCAAACTCTCCCGACATCATGAAGGTGAGGTCGTTGCAGACCTTGCCGAGAAAGTTCTGCAAACCGGTGTAGTCATATTCCAGGATGGCTGCCACATACGCTTTCAAAACGCCCATGGCGCAGAATTCGCTTCCCGGAATTTCCAGGTCAATAAGGACCACATCGCCATCGATGAAGTCCGGGATTTTGCTCAGGAATTTGACGTTGATAGAACACGGCCGGATGATAAGTACGGCCTCATATTTTTTGTCCATATTGAATCTCCTTTTTATTTAGGCTTCGGCTTCAAACAAACTGGGCAGTTTGGCCAGCCAATCTTCTTTGTTGGGTTTCAGAAGGTTTTTGGGGACACATTTCAAAAGTGCCGATTCTGCAGCGCGGGCCATATCGATGATGTAGAAATCATCTCCATTTTGCATGACATCAATACTCCACTGACCGTCCAGCAGAATATCGGGCAGCATCTTTTCGATGTTCTCGACGACACGGCCTACATTCTGATGGTAACGCTGCATGAGTTTTTCCTCGTGCATCATATAGATGACATAGTCATGTTTCTGATGCGGGGAATCAGCATCGCGTTCTTCCGAAAAGCGTTTTTTCATAACCTCCGGGTCCCAATAGGGGTTGCAGCCTATAACCTTCATTGTGTCAAAGTCAACGAATACCCGATATTCGGTATGCAGCGGCATGCCCTTGTAAATGCAGGGGTTGTTTTCTTTATCCTGAATGAAGTCACGGACTACCCATTCATTGGTGGTAGATACCCCGTAAATGCACGGCTGTGCCGTTGGTGCTGCCATCTGCAGCGCCTGATAGTGGATGAACAAAAGGTACTCGCCCAGTTCCCGTACTTCTTTTGCGCCTTTTACATGGGCGTTTCGGAAGTCGTATTTGCTGGAAAACGTGCCGGTCTTAACGAAATACTCTTTGTTTTCGTCCAGGTGGAACGCTTTCTGGCAATACCGGTCTACGATGGCCATAGTCATTGGTGTCAGCCTGTCCCAATCCAAATGGGTCAGCTGCAAGAGGGTGATAGGCACCTGGATAACCGTAGTCGCCGGAATTTTGAAAAAGTTCTGATTGGCGATTCCTAAATCCAGCGCCGGCAGCCAGTGGCCTATTGAATTGCTGTTGTTGCTGATGATTTTGTAGGTAACCTGGTCCAGGTCCAACACATCAAGTCCTTGCCGGAAACGGTTATACGCATCTCTCCCCTGTTTGCTATTGGGGTTTCTCGCATACTGCATGTAGTAGTTGAGAATGAGTGCGTAAGACGGTGCATCGATGTCCACCGTCATATACCGTCCCGTCAGTTGTGGTCTCATTTCTTCCGGAATGCACAGAAGCTCTTCCCGTTCAACCGGTTTTGCGGTGAGCGGTTCTACTTCCTTACCTGATGCAACGGTTTTCCCGTCTGTGGAGTACCAAGCGGTTTGAGCCAGAAGCTCGTTCACAATCCGCTCAACGATTTGGTTTTGTTCCGTTTCGGTCAGCTTGGTTTCCCGTTGTGCAACAGCCTGTTTCGCGTTTACCTCAAAGAAGTTCTCGCTCACCGTGTTAAGGACCATTTTGTTGTAGCTGTCCTCGAACAGTTTCAAGGCATTGGCATCTGTTTTGAGCAGCTGTGCCAGGTCCTGATAAAATTTTTTCGGCATCTGCGGCTTTTCTTCTGCTTTCCGAAACATGAGCGCCGCTTTCAAACGGTTTATGATATCGAACATATCTTTTTCCTTTCTGCTGCCATGTGCAGCGGATATCATCCACCTGTTAAGGTGGGGTTTCAGTGCGTTGCCGCACTGTTGCCGGCACGGGGTCGGTATTTATGTTTATCGCCGGGTTTCACGGCGCTCTCTGTAGCCAAAGAAAATAGCCAGCCTACGAGAGGTGGGCTATAAGAAGACAGTTTGCATATTGAGATGGAATTGCTTCATTTGATTCTTTGGCCTTTAGAGTATATTGGCTTTGCGACAGAAAAAAGAAATACCCGCCACAGCATTAGCTGGGCGGGCATCTCTTTTTAGGAATCGTGAGCTGTAAAGCTACATTTTGTTTCAGGCAATGGGCCAAATGACCTTGCCGCGATACAGGATGGCGACGATTTCATCTTTGTACAGGCACTCTGCCTTGTACATGTTGCCATTCGGTGCCTTATACATCGGCAGCAAACTCTTCACACGGGCGTACTCCCGGTTCGGAGTGATTACGCACAGGTGGATTTTATCCTGCGCTTCATAATGAGAGTACCTGAACGCCGATGTCGGGACTTTGGATTCCGTCACGTCTTTCATGCACGTCTTAAAGCGCACGGTCACGGTTTTGAGACCTTCGACGGCCTTTTTCATGGCAATGTACTTGTGGATTTTATCTTCCGGGTCATTTTTGATTCTGGTGGCGACCTCTTTGACTTTATTCCACCATGCCATTTTCATCCGGGCCATTTCCAGCTGGTCGAGTTCTTTTCCGTCATGTACACAACCGAAACCGGCACGCCACTTATCGATGATTTTTTCGGCCCAACCATCTGTTTCAGCCAGATAGTCGATAACAGTGGAGTCCGAAATGTAGTCCGTGAAATTGAATTTGAGTTCCGGCGGCTCAACAGAACCGGTTTCAAAGAGTAGCTGGCGGGCCTGCCATTCCACATCTTCTGTGTACTTAGGCAGCGGCTGTTTTTCCAGGATACCAACCACTTCTTTTTGAAGAACTTCCTGTATGGCACTGACAGGGGTTTCACCAACCGGCAGACCCGTATTGTCTTCCAGCATGTAACGGCACAGGTCAAAGTTCGGGAATCGTACATTCTGATGGCAGTCGATATAGCCAATCAGCTGCAGGTTGTCTGCAGAATGGAAATTATAGGGGTCACCACTCCAGCGCCGGACAGCCGCGCCATACAACGCGAAAACAGATACCGTGAGCGGAACTTTGATGACCCGTACCCAATAGCATCCCTGGCCGTATTCAAAAAAGGTCTTATCGCTTTTGATGAACTTTTCATCAAACTCTTTGAAGGTCATTTGTCACACCTCTTTGTCTTGAAGGATTTTGTACACAATATACAGGTGCTTTGGTGACACATATCCGCATTCCTCTGCACAATACTGTTCGAAGGTTCGGCCATTCAAGATATCGTTGTCATCGAGTAAATACCCTCTGAGACTTTTCATGCAACGCCGGCCACTTTCTTTGGGACACATGGCTTCGCGGATGATGGCGATATCATTGGGTGTGTACGGGGTTTCGGTTCTGTCCTGTCGGTAAGCATTCAAAACTTTATCCACAGACTGAGGGCAGCAGCTGACGGCGTAAAGGGCAAAATCAAAGTCTTTGAAATATTCAACCGGGATATAATGAATAATGTCCTTTGCGCCGGTATTCAAAGCAGCCACAAGCATTTTCTTGGTGATTTGCTTTTTGGGAATATTCTCAAGAACTTCTTTAGGCTTGAGCGTATTCATGGCCGCGATACAGACCCGCTCCGTCCGGAATTGTGGCGGAACAATCATAAAGGTTGAGCACTTTTTGTTTTCCAGTGCTACCAGAATGAGGTTTTCATCGTAGAGGCGTGCCGATACATCTTGCAGATATACCGTATGGTCGTATCGGTAGCCCCAGCCGCTGGAAACCTTTGCCTGTATCTCCTTTTTCAGTGCTTCGATAGCCTCCTCATAGGTTTGTTCCCTTTTGGGGGAAATGTCGGGCACCCTTTCGGTTCTCACACACGTTCCTCCTTTCTGGAAAGCGGGAAGTAAGAAAAGTGGGCCACGTTCACAAGGCAATCGAAGGCATAAGCCGCGTTATCCCAAACGTCGGCACAGGTGTCGTTCAGACAGCCGCCCGGGCAAGAGTCATCGTTCTCATCGCAGGCATCGTTGTCTTCCAAACCCCGATTGTCCAGTTCCTTCTGGTAAACCTCCTTCAGGATGGCCTTGGCCTCGGCTTCGGTCTTGGCGTAAATCGGGACCAAAGGAATCAGGTCACCGTTGTCATTGTCGGTTGTGGAACCGACAATGACAAAGCCTTCCGGAGCATCGTCTTTGCTCACCCAGTTGGGGTCTTCGCAGATTTCCCAGTCGTAGGCATCCAGACCAACCTGGATATGTGCCGACATGGGCGAGATGGTAGCCCACCGCTGAAGCTCAAGGTCGATTTCGAGGCTTTCGGGTTCATGGTCATCAAATTGACCTCCCAGAAGCGTCTTGGACACTTCATACTTCTTTTTCATGCCGTCCTGAGCGGCTTTGAGATTGGCGTAGTTGAAGGTAACACAACCGCACCGGACGTCCGAGTTTTCCAATTCTTTCAGTACAAACATTTCTACATTCTCCTTACATATCAGATTTTGTTATGCGTTCAGCAGGGCGAGTTTGGAAGGGGTCACAATCAACCCCCTGTCGAGGCTGTCGGTATAGCTTCCCTCCCCTTCAAATGCTCGCACAACACTTTTCTCTTCTTTGCTCATATCGGCGTAGGCTTTTTTGCCATATGTGGGTGGCAGCCAAGTCTTTTCCTGGCAAGCAAAGGCATTGAATGTTTTGAGAACATCCAAATTTGTGAAGGTCAGGTGACATGTGCCTTTCTTGTAAAAAGAGAGGCTGAAATACCGGCAAGCGATATTGCGTGTTTTCTTTGTTTTACCGGAATTCCCCATAATTTCCCAGAGTTCGGAAGAATCATAAGGCTGGCCGCTCGTGTCAAGCCAGTGGAGCACCAACTCAATGTTGGTGATGACATCCATAACCTGGCTGGTAGTTGGCTCATAATTGTCGTTGTACCAATGGCAGAATGCATCGCAGGGGAAGATGATGCGCTCATTCACCTTGTAGGCCGAATTCGTCATCCATCCATTGAAGTAATGGATGTTTTTGGAAAACTCTTCGGAGTGAAAATGGGTGAACCAATCGAACAACTTGAGGATTTCCCGTTTGATACTGGCCACTGTGTTCGCAGCAATTTCCTGACGGATGGTCAGAATGTTGTACTTGGAAAAGTCATAGTCAGCAAGCTGGGCAAGCCTTTCGTTGTACTCATGCTGCATGGTTCCTGTCATATTGTCCCGGATTGCCGGAATGTTGAACAGAATCTGCCAATACTTCATGCGCAGCTGGCCGATAGCCTCGTTGTAGCTTTTTCCCAGCGAAATTACCGGGTCTTCCGCACCGCTTTTGGGGGAACCGAGAAACTCTTTAATGCCCTCGTATTCCTCGTAAATTCGGCGCAACCCTTCGGCGGCGATATTGTACCGTTCAACGGCAGCAGAAACCGGGTCGTTGTTGACCAGATTTTCCTGTGCTCCGTTGCCGATGCTGTCGTCATGGGCCGCTTGAAGTTCAAGACGAATCTTGCTTTCGGGCGGTTTTTCCGGGATGTCGATAGAAATGAGCGCCACCTCAATTTTGGTAGGACGTTCGCTGTTCACAAAAGCATCCTTGTAATACCCGATATCGGCCTTCAGGTCTGTGAGCGTATTGACAAGGTCAATCTGTTCACGGGTATGAGGATGCCGGATGCTTTCGGCCGGCAAAATACAGCGGATAGCGCCGCCGTTTTGCATGATGGAAATGGCTTTTTTCAGATGAGCAATTCCGTCCGAGAACGGCGGGTTCATGACGATGGCCTTATACCGCTTATGCGGTTTATAGGTTAAAAAATCGTCATGAACAACGCGGAACCCTTCTTTTTTCAGAATAGCCCGACAGCTGGATGACAGCTCGACGCAGTCGATGTCCAGTTTGGTGTCAGTTCGATGAGAGAAGACCCTGTCCATCGCTTTGACAAGGTTTCCTGTACCGGCGGACGGCTCCAGGATAGGACCCGGGGCCAGATTGATGTTATGGACCTTCTTGGCAATGCTTTTTGCCATCTGTTCAGCCAAATCATTGGGCGTAGGAAAATAGTCAATCGTATCTTCGTACATAGTAGATTTCCTCCTGTTTTTGAATTTCGAACATACTGTTCATTCGATTTTGCTGTAATTTGCAGCAAATATTATTCACCTGTTAAGGTGATGTTTCAGTGTGTTGCCACACTGCTGCCGGCACAAGGTCGGTATTTATATTTATCGCCGAGTCGCACGGCGCTCTCTATTGCCAAAGAAAAACAGCCGGCCTATAAAAAAGGCTGGCTGTGATAAAGCAGTTTTCATATTGAAATGGAGCGAATCCAGTTTTGAATCTTTGGCTATTGAAGTATACCTACTTTGCGACAAAAGAAAAGCCCGCCACAGTCAGAGAGACCGGGCGAGCTATTTTAACTTAGGAGGTGCTTCAGCGTTTTATGCACATACGCCAATTTCCTGGCGAATGAAAGCAGCGGCAGAGTCGAAATCTTCCCAATGCCTTCCCGGGACCAAGGCATCGGTGAGTGCCTCTGTTTCGAAAAGCATCTCAGCAATAAGCTGCCATTCGATGACGAAATTCGGCGATTCCTTGTCAAGGCTTCCATCCTCGTTGCGCTGAATCGGGCCAGGAGCGGTCTGCTCAACGAAATCGTCCATATCCCGATACCCGTAGAGATTCAGTACATTTTTGATTTCGTCATCGGTATAGTCTTCTATGTGGACAATGGCGTATGCAACACCATATCCGTCGGGCAATTCACATACTTGCCACAGTTCAAACACAGTACCGGTGTATTCGTCTGCGTTCCTGACATACTGGGCACTGTCATCGTCGGTCAGGGTCCAGACAGTGTTTGTGGTTTCTACTTTATTCGTTTTCATCGTCATTACTCCTTTTGTGGTCGGGCATTAAGGGAGCTGGCATATCGCAATAGCCATACAGCATACCGCCGGCGCCGTCATCATCGGCAAGAATGACCGGTCCGGTTTCGTATGCCATGATATCCTTCTCCCCTGGTTTTCGGCATTCAGTTTTGCTTCGCACGCCACATGCCCACGGCCAGAATGTGCCGCAGACATCATCGTGAGAAGCCAGCCACAGAGCATACTTTACCGATATACTGGTTTTGGCTTTGATTTCGCGAAGAGCATTGCGACACAAATCTTTGATATACCATAAATCGGCCGCAGCATCTGTTTCGCCGTCTTCAAGCTCCAACATCAGCTGTTCCATTTCTGCACCGGTTAGCGTGTCATGAAGCAAACCACTGCTGAGGGTTCGCAGGATGTCAGTATTGTTCAGAGTGTTGATTTCAAACGCCATAACCTCCACTGCATCCCGGATGCTGGAACCAGAGAACGCCTCTGTTCGATACTTCACCATTGCCGGCTCACTCGATTTGCAGTGTATTTTCGTCAATGTTCCTGCATCCGCAGGAACAGGGGTAGGTGGAAGACCCATCCGGCCACACCACATGGATGCGCCATCCCGGGCAGCCCTCCATAGTGCATTTGCGGCTCTGCAGGTTCTTGATGATTCCTTTGGTGCTGCCATTGCGACTGAGCATAATTTTTTCGTTTCGATTCATACAAATTCTCCTTTGAAAATTGAGATGTTGTTCACCTATTGAGGTGAATTCGGATTGTGTCAAAGAAAACAGCCGGCTTGGTATAAGCTGGCTGTTTGATAGACAATTTTTCTTATTGAAAGGGACAATGTCCGTTTATTTCTTTGACGTGTGGAGTATACCAACTTTGCGACAAAAAAGCGGCCCGCTGCTAAAAAGCAACGAGCCGCTTATGATATAGAATCAGTCTTCAGGCGCAAACAACACCGCAGTGGCTTTCGCCAGCTTTTCGGTATCTTCGCTGAACCAGCAGCCCTGGAGGAAACAATCCTCCAACTCAGGCAGGCGCTTCAGTTCAGTTTCCGGCACAAACAGGGCCAGTTCATGGCCAATGGGGTCAGTATAGTCCCCAAGAATCAGGGTGCAGCCATCAAAGACCGGGTCGGTCTCCATGTTGGCGACACGCTGCTTCAAAAGGTAGCTATACATGGCCATTGCCATTTTTACCTTGTCTTCCTCAGCGGCATTTTTGTCATCGGGATGAAGGCCGCAGCTGTCACCGACCTCATATTCGTCGTGCAAAGCAACGAGCAACAGACCAACACGGCCTTTGAAGGTGACCACATATTTGTTGCATTCGCAGCCTTCCTCAAAATACCGGTCATAGATTTCCCGGCACTTGGGCGGGAGTTCGTCAGGTGTGTGACCACACGCGCTATCGTCATCTCCCGGCATATTGATTTCGCCGGCAGCATTGTTCCAGTAAAAAAGCTGGTCGTTCTGTGCATAGATAGCATTCAAAGAAATCATGTTTAAGAACCTCTTTTCGTTTTCACATTAGCTCATCATTCAGCATCCGCTTCGATGAGTGCATCCTCATGCCCAGCCCAGCACGAAGCGGAGGTCAAAGCCTCTGCATTTTCCAGGCCAAGAATCTTCTCCATGTTACAGAGGATTTCGTCCTGCCGATTCAGCAGGGTATCATCCGACATGGAGAACGGGACAAGGACTTCGGCCGTCACGTTGACGCTGCCATCCCCGTACCGTTCGATGACCATGTGATGTTCTTTCAGACGGACTTCTGCGTCATCAGGTACGGAGGAGAAGCCTCCGGTCACCCGAAAACGCATCATATCGCCATCCAGGACAGTGCATACGGATTCATCGTCAAACAGAATACGACTCTTTTTGATACTCATGGTACATACCTCATTTCACATTAGAAAACGCACGAATGTGTGGTAATTACCCGTGGCGTTCATCCTTTTTCATTTCATCTTTTACAGCAACGACATCTCTTTCGGAGATGTACTCTTCCTCCATGATGTCGTTGTATTCTGCCAGAGCGGTATGCCCGCCGACCACATAAGCGGCCAACAAGAAAGACATAGTTTCAGGCTCGGCGTCAATATCGCAAATCTTCATGGCCTTTGCAATGTCCTCTACTTTGAGGCTTTGACGGTATTTGCGGATATCTTCCCACATGATGGCATCTTCAACGACATAGCTGAGAGAAGCTACGGCATCCAAGGCTGAAAAGCCCTTTTCGCTGTCTTCAGCAGCCTCCTTCTCAAACTGGGTTAACACCTCGTCCCACACCGAAGCGTGGGACATATACATGTAGCATGCTTCCCGTGCGGTCTGAACCTTCACATGCAAAAGTTCTTCCCGTTCAAGGGCCGCGTTCATAATGTCATCGGTCAACCGGTGAATGGTGAACTGAGGCACTTCGTATTTCTGTAACATTATCTGTTTCCCTCCTTATTGGAAATCCCAGCCGGATTCTTCCGTGTACCAAGCGTAGAACAGGCTCAGGCTGTTCTGGCCTCCGTGCTTTTCTTCAAAGCGAAGGTGCATGTGGACTTCCAATGTGATGGGGCCGAACTTGGCGTCGAAATCCGACCAGGTCTTGTCGTATTCGTGATTTGCCATCGCCTGGTCGTACAGGTCTTTGTTATAATCGACCGACTGATAAAGGAATGAGCCAAAGTCCATCAGACGGACCCAGTTGAAACAGGGCGCCATAATGCCGGTCTTGTTGGCGAGATTTTCTTTGCCTCGCACATGCAGACGGTACTGGCCACAATCGGTGTACAGGCTGGCTTCGATTTCGGTGTCGAAGCCGAACTGTTTGAGATGTTCATGGAAGGGGTTCCAATCAATCCCATCCATGAACTTTCGCACCTTCTCCAGGTCACTCTCATACAGGCTGCAGTTTTTCCCAGCCCGTACGGGCATTTTCTTTTTATGTGCCGCCGGCTTGGTCACAAAGTCCTTGGTATTCTTGCAATACTCGACAGCTTTGTCGATGGAATCGAATCTGTCTTCAAGACAGGTCTTGCCGTCCGGCGTCCAGACAGCGTACTTGTACAGGTCCGAATATCGAATCTGAAGGTTGTTGACCTGTTTTACAACTTTGCCTTTGATTTTCATAGTACACCTCCGAAAGATGTAGTTCAGTTATTTGGTGGGTTCCACATATGTGTTGCCTTTATCATCAATGATGCGGGCGCCATAATAGTCGGGTCCATCATCAGTACAGATTGCTGCTTCTACAGATGAAACGTTCAAGATATTGCAGACAACCTGATTTTTTTCAAAACGGACAACGGCTATCGGGCATTTTTCCTGTGAACTAGGCCAGAAAAAGCCTTTGCGAATAACAGTGCCATTGGCATATCCGATTGGAAATGTTTCGGGGATTTCCCAACCTTTAGCCTTTACTTCATTGGCAAATTCGACCATTCCGTTATATTTGCTCATGTTGAATCGCACACGGACATTGTCGCCAACTTTCAAAGTCATATCATCGCCACCTTTTTTCTTTATTCAGTAGCTGCAGGTCATGATTGCAGCGAGACCGGCCGTCATGATGTCCCCGGCGGATTCGGTAATGCCTTCCAGTTTGGAGAGGAAGGAATTGCCAGACTGGTTCCAGCTCTGCGGGTCTGCCTGAACGCATTCGGGCATGAGGACCTCGATGCGTTCGGCATTCTCGATAAACGAGATAGAGTCGGTATCTCCACGCTTGTAGGCAATCTCCTTGGCCTTGGCAATGGCTTCTTTTCGCTGGAAAGCGTTGAAATACCAGCTGCTGGGCAGGTTGCCATTGTAGTGGCACTCAACCCCCAGAGAGGTTCCAATGCCGGCGTGGTTGTGTCCCAGGCCGAAAGTACAAATTCCATACATCGGTTCTCCGCACGGAACATAGAGCTTTCCCTCGCAGAGCAGCCAGTTACGGGCATTGTTGTCAATGCACTCAATGCATTTTTCCTTGCTGGGAGTGGCCGTAACCTGCCACGAGCTTGGCCGCAGATACCAGTCAAGTGCATCCAGCGGTGTCAGTTCGTCCCAGTCTTTGTTTGCATGAATATTGCAGTACCGGCTCAATTTCCAAAGCCGGCCATCGTACCAGTGCAGGTCAATCCAGCACCGGCCATAAGGAGTTTTTTGCATAACAAATTCCTCAAAGCGGAGTGCAATGGGAAATTCATCGCGGGGCACTTCCTTGATAACAGCCATATGGGTTCCTTCGGCTTCACGATACCGGAGTTTGCGGCATCGCGGCGTCGGCAAATAGCTTTCCTGATATTTGAAAGATACTGATACGTTAGCCATTTTTCTCTCCTTTGGGCAAAACGCCCCGATACAATCCTGCCAGTTTCAGTTTGCGCAGAGCATTTGCCTGCTGCTGTGTGACAGGGTGATTGGTAATTTCTCGTTCCCATACCGGGATATAACCGCCGGATTGCTCTATCAACCATTCCAGAAAATTAAAATAGAATTCAGGAGGGCAAGCATCCATAAGTTCCTGGCGGGTCCAGTGCTGCTTTTCCATTGCCTTTCGAATCAGGCTTTCTTGATGGGATGGAAGTGCATATTCAATCTCACCCTTGGGAGAGATAATCACTTCCAGTTCAAGATATGGGACTGTCTTATGTCTGGCGATGGAAAACGGCTGGCTGTAGAGGTCGTCAACGTTGATTTCCTGGTTCATAATGTTGTCCCCTTTTTACTGGAACGTGCAAATGCCAAATTCTTCGACAGTGAGAATAAACGACGCATCAGAGTCTACGTTGTGGCAGACGTATACGTTTTTATTCTGGTCGAATTTACATTCGCATTCTTCACCGTCCATGCAGAGAAGGACCCCATTTTTCTTCAGGTCAAAATAAGCATTCGCCAAGGCTTCCTCATTCGGTGCCGGCCAGCTTCCATCCCAGTTTTCGTTTTCCGAAATAACATAGATTTCTGCTCCGTTTGCGGTACTTTTTCCCTGCAGGTAATTCCACAATTCTACCAGTGAAATACATTTCATTTTCATTCATCGCCTTTCTTCATTGCCAAAGATTCAGAGCGTCTGTTGAGTGTAAAGGTCAATTACTTGATACCCTTTGGACTTGTAGGCCAAGGCTTTTTCCCTGCTCTGCACAATGAGAGCATGTTTGTCTTCCGCTTTTTCCTTGCACTCATATCCTCGGCGGCATAATTCTTTCTGGTGTGTTTTGACGTACAGATTACCATAGTAAACACAACGACCTGCCAATTTCCCCATTTCACTCAAGGTTACAAAATCGGTGTCGAGTGTTTTGGCCGTAAATAACTCTACCTTTTTGGTTTCGGCCGGGTCTTTCATGAATTGGCCGATGGCATAGACGGTCACATAAGTGCCTTCGCACGTGCCGTACTCGATTGCAGCGGTGACATCAAATTCGATGTCATGGATTTCCAGTTTTCCGGTATCGTTTGTGAGATTCGGGCTAAGATATTCCAGACATTCCGGAATACAGAGATTTGTTTTAAGCTCGTGGATGATGTTTTGAGCCAGCTCACTAATTGTCATCAGCTTTTTTGCCATAATGTGCTCCTTCTGCTACAATTTGCAGCGCTTTTCGTGAATGCACCGGTTACGGTGCTCGGACAGGTGTTTCATCCCCTTTCTCGGTTTTGACCCGATTGTTTTATGTTGCCGTCACTTAACGTGATGCATCTTTTGTCAAAGAAAAACAGCCGACCCAGAAAAGGGTTGGCTGCATTACAGACAGATTTGCTTATAAGGTGGGATTGCTCCATTTGTATCTTTGACCATGACAGTATATTGACTTTGCGACACCAAAAGAAAAAGAAAAAAGCCCTGGCCATTTGGGGCCAGGGCTTTGGCTGAGATTATTTAGTGATTGATATTCGTTGCATCAAGTGCTTGAGCATCATTTCTGGCGCTCATACCCTGCTTGTTTTGCCTCAGCACTTGAACCAAACCCATTCATGCCGGCCATGGTAAATCCAATTATGACTGGTAGGGTCTTTTGGATTGTACACACGGTTCCAGGAATAACCGTTGTCCGTGCTAAAGTAGTAGTTTTCCGGGGCTTTCTTCACAGTATCATTAACCCCTACAATAATTCCAGCTGGAATCTTTCTGAACATTGCCCGAGGATAATCGATTTTTCCGATATCCATAGGGGCTGTTTGCCAGCGCAGGCCATCGAAGGAATACATCCAGCCTGCCGGGTTGGCGTAGATATCGCGCCGTTTTTTTGCTTGCCCCTCGCCCGGTTTATCCGGGAAAACAATTTCACCATATATGGCTTTGTAGTTTTCGAGAAGGCAGTTCACTGAAATACTATTGGCGTCCATTGTTTTCTCCTGTTTATTTTCAGATGTGGTTTACCACGGAGCGCCGACCCATATACCATTTACATGACACATCCAGATTTTCTGGTCCTGGTCACTTGTCTGGGGATAGTTCGGCATATACTGCGCCGTATAGGCTTGTGCATTGCGGGAAAAACACACACACGGCAGGGTCCAGATGCCGCCGATTGCCCGCACAATGGTTTTGAATTTGGAAAAAGAAACTGCACTTACTGCTCCCATCGTCTTATGCCTCCTTCTTTTTCTGGCGGCACGGCCATCCGTAAATCCGGGCCACATAGGGGTAAAGAGAACGGGTGTACCGGTTCAACATAGAACCGGTAACCTCTTTACCGTAATACAGGGCATCCAGCAGCGGCGTCGCATCCTTGTCGGGGCGAATCATCCGGTACATGTAATGATTGGTCCCATCGTGGTGGGCTTCATCCGCCCGGATGTTATACCCATCTCCATAGACGCTGAGTTCAGAGGCACCGTTCACATGGGACAGCAATACCTCATTGAGGTTGCTTTCCATGATACGGTAGCCGGACCGCCGCCCATTCCAACGACCAATGTCAGCAATGGCAATCACCTTTCCCGGAAGGGTGAGGTCCAGATTGTCCCGCTCGCAGTCAAAGTAGTCAGGGTTGATGTTGTTCAGGAAGTAGGTTTCCACCTCATCATCGGTGAGTTCTTCTGCGTTATCAACAGCCATTTCCTTCATATCGGCCCGGATGCTGGAAATGTCATCCTTGCTCAATTCGGGCTGAGAATCCCAAATAATACGTTTCATAATTTTTTACTCCTTCCTTACTCGGCAGTGCCGAAAATGGTTTTGCCGCGATACATTACCTGTTTGATGTCATCTACCTTGAATTCCAGATGCTGATTTTTTTTGAGTGCATCATTCCGGGGATAACTGGTCGGGGTGTCATAGTCTCCCCAATACGTATAGAAACCAGTGTATTTGTACAGCTGTTCGGTTTCGATTCTGAATTCGATTCCGTTATGAAGCCGCACAAACACCGTCTTTTTGCCCCGAATCGCGTCGATGAGTTGCTTGATTTTATGCCAGTAGTGGTTCGGGTCATTTTTGATGGCTTCCTGAATGGTCTGGATGTTTTTGATGTGCTGAAGATGGTTTGTGAGAGTTTTTCGGATGGTAGGTTCGGCCATCACCATATCGGCAGCCATATTCGCCCACTTTTCCGGACTCTCAACGTACATGGCGATGTTGTTGTTGGTCAACAAGGCATATTCCGCATAGTCCTGGCAGTCAATGTACTTAAAAGCGGAGGAATCGAGTACACATTCCTTTTCCTCTTCATCAAAGAATGCTTCCAAAGCACACGCTATATCGTTGGGATTGTTGATATCAAATACGGTGGGCTGAAGGTCCTGTTTGAGTCGAGGCGTCAGAGCTTTTCCCAAGTCACTCAGCATTTCCTTTGTAGGAATGGGTTTGTAGTGAATGGGGAATCGCCGCTCCGTTTTGGCACCATACGAAGCGTACCACGAGATGCTGGCCTCAATGAAGGGGGTGAGATAGATGGTATCTGTTACCATCGAATAAAACCCGGCCATATTGAGTTGCAGGTACTTGTTGCACCGTGCCGCGCCATCGAATTCTGGTGCGTCCACGAATATCAGCCCGATAAGAGTTGGCGCCAAAGGCATCTTGGCAAAGGCGCCTTTCCCTCTAATCATGCTGCAGTGTTGTGCGAGGACAAACAGCGCAGAATCAGAGGATTTGCAAAACTCCTTCAAATCAGCATTGATGTCCTTTTTGGTTGTGTTATCCATATTTACTCCTTTGGTTGAATCGCCGCCATTTGCGTGATTGGGTAATACACCAGTTGTGGTGTTCGGATAGGTGAAATGTTTCATCCCCTTTCTCGGCTTTAAGCCGATTGTTTTGTCGTTGTGTCACTATGCGTGCCCCATATTTCTTGTCAAAGAAAAACAGCCGGTCCAAAGATGGACTGGCTGTATAGCAGACAGGTTTTCTTATTGAATGGGATTGCTCCGTTTATTTCTTTGACATGAGATAGTATACCGACTTTGCGACAATATTTTTGACATGAGAAAACGAGGGCTGCCGCAGCAACCCTCGTTTTCTCCTTTAATCAAACAGAAGCAATAGGCTGATAGTTGTTCCAAAAAGTATCGGAACAAACTCCAGTATCAGTATTTTTTACGACATCCACATTCCAGACGACGCCGAGAGAACTTCCGTTTTCCCAATGCATGTGGATGGTCCCCATATCGTCAACAAGCATCACATGGCCTTTCAAGCCTTTGGGCAAGGAGCGATACGGGTCATCCATGAAGATGAGTTTGACCGGAGCACCTTTCGGAAATGCATCTCGCATTGCTTTAACGCATTCTTTTGTCGGGCGAAGCCCCATATTTGCACTCATTGTAAACACCTTTTTTCCAAATTTTTCCCTGATGGCAATGGGAAAATCAAGTGGCCGGAATCACCAGTCCCGCGTTATCAAGGCAGCCGCAGCTCAATGCTTGGCCACCACAAATCGGGCACTGTTCCAGGTCACAGCCCGGGTGGTGTTGGAACCCCCATTTGGCTCCGCAATCGCCACAGCGATAGTCTTTCTTTTGAGCCTCGGTCAGGCCACGTTCGGTCTCAAACCCATTACCTACTTTAATGCGGGGATAGCGGGTTTCCTTCACCAGGAACGCCAAACACTTGCAGCCATTGGCAGTCAGCATTTCACGTCCGCAGTATTGACATTTTCCCATATGTTTCTCCTTCTTATTTTACGAGTGGGTAAAAAACCAATGGTTTGATACCCGGATAGCTTTTTTTCTCGGTAGGCAGAAAATTGAATTCGGCGCCAACCAGCCACTGGTTCTCTTTGAACAGGTAAACATAATTTGAACCAGTATAATCGGCCAAGCGTTTGATGAGTTCCTCATCTGTGCTCTGCGTGATATCTTTATATTCCATGATGGACAAGGGTTCCCCTCTGTCACGGCAGTAGGCAACCGTAACATCTTCAGCCGGATGGTCGAAGTCATGCGGCACACCCTTATCAGGTTCCACCTTTTTCTTCAGGCTGGACAAACCACCCAGAGAAATGAGTTTTGCGGCTTTTTCTTTGGTGTTATACCAGTTGGATAGTACCCAACCGGCCCAACCGATATAGCCGCTGCTGTGCAGATAGATTGCCTTGCAGGTAGAACCATCCATGATAGCAATGGTTGCGGATGTACTCATATACCTGTTCCCCTTTCCTGACGTTTCTTGAATTTATCTATCTTTCATTTTTTTGAGAAACGCTTGTTTCGCTGTCTCTTCATCGAGGAACCATGTCTTTCCAAATTCTTTGTCAATGCATGGTTTCTGGCCCTGGTGTTCCAGTGCAAATCCATCATTCCACACTCTTGCGCAGGATAGATGGCGCACCTGCACTCCAGGGCCGCGAGCATGCCTTTTGTCACGCAGCTGGTAAACCACGGTATCCGACGGTCTGCACGGAAACATCACGGCTCGGCCTTCTTTGTCGGCTTTTGCCAGTTCCAGAAGGCGGTCCAGGTCGTAATCATCCGGGAGATTGTTTTCGATTTTGTTCAACCGTTCCCAAATGTCTTTGTACTTGGGTTCGTTGGATAAGTCCTTTTCGGCTTCTTCCCATGAACACTTTCCGGTCAATCTTTTCATGATTTCACTCCCTAATTTAGTTTTTGAAAATTTCTTTTCGCCCGTACTCGATTCGGCAAATGTCTTTGATGTTGAAATCAGTCCGGCCCAAAAGTTCTTCGACCTTATCGCGGTCTTTTGCCGCGATATAGAAGGAATACAGGGTTTCGTTTGGATAACGAAGCCCTGCCGTGTTTACTTTGAACCCGACTTCTTTCCCATTTTTGCCGGTGACGTAGACTGTCACCTGCTTTTTATCGCGGATGGCCATATAAATTCGTTTCCGCACATTCCACGGATGCTTGGGCTGGCTGTCAACCGCGTTGCACACAGCACAGATATCTGCGCGTGTCTGCAGGATGTTGATTACCTTTTGCATCATCTTTTTATCGGCCAGCACCCAGCCTTTGGCTTTTTCAAGCCAATGCTGCGGCTGTTCAAGATAAAGCGCGATTGACTGATTGTTCAGGAATTTATTGTGGAAGGAACGGTCAATATCGTTCAGGTCGTACCCGCAAAGCATAACCTTTTCCTGCATGGCGCTAAAATAATCGTCATGTGCAAAGCGAATACTTTCGACATCCTCAATGTCAACAGCCGAAGGCTTCATGGTGGCAAGAATGTGTTCGGTCAATGCCCTGCACAACTTGTTTTCCATTTCATACATCGGCATAGTTTCGAAGTCGAAAGGAAAATCCTGACGGTTGCCGTTGATGTAAGCACGTTCAAAATGCTGTTTTACACCTTCATACATGTACAGCTTTTTTGTAGCTGTCGAATAAAAGCCTGCCACCGTGACCGGCATCCGTGCATCAGCAATGGCGATATCGAATTCATTGCTGTACATTTCGACCAAGGCGATGACGGTTGGCGCCATTTTGATTTTGAAAAAGCCATTATCCCCAACAATGGCATCCGTATAATCAGACACCTTGAAGAAAAATGCGTTTTCATCTTCACAAAAGCGCCGCAGCTCTGCATCAATCATGTTGCATTACTCCTTTATTCCACTTAGTACACCCGGCGCAGACCACCGTTCATCGGCATGATGGTCACATCGCCGTACTCACTGCCGTATTCCCAGCTCTTGTTCTGAACATAGGAAAAACAGACGTACTGGTGGTCCGGATATTCTTCCAAAGAGATATCATCGGCAACGTCCTGGTTGCCAACGAGCAGATACGAAACCATCTTGACATGCTCACCGCCGAGGCTGTAGTACCCTTTGATGGCATGCCAAACAACCACGTCCTGCTCTTCCTCAATTTTGTGGGCCATAGCCACAATGTCGGGTTCGGCCGCATAAAGGATGCCGCTGAAGATGCCGGCGCCTTCGCTTTGCCACAGCTTGCCGTTTTTGAAAGCCTCGATGCAGGGGGACATCATCCCCAGTTTACGCATCCACTGAACGGCTTTCTCGATTTTTTCGTTACGCATAGTAGTCATGATTTTACTCCTGTTCTTTAGTTTTATGGTTTTCTCTGACTTCGATTCGTCTTCAGATTTTGCTGCGCCAGGTCGCTGCTTCATCAGCTACATGCAAGGCCCAGGCAAGAGGGCTTTTTTCGTAGACCGAAGAAACATCGTTCATGTTCTTCTGGTCGCCGAATCCCATGTGGCAGGCGATTGCGCGGCTTTCGTCGTAAGACAGATGCACGAACTCCTGGATGCGGGTCACAGACTTGGGGCCGTGGAAGCCATACGGGTCAGGGTCATCGAACTGGTAGAACGGGACCTTTTCCCACTGGCCAGTGCGTTCGTTTTTCACGTTGCGGGTGCTGACCTTGTACACATTACATAGTGATAGGTAATCCTTTGAAATTGTCTCCAGATTTTCCCCCACTCCGCACCGTGCGTGAGACTTTCACCTCACACGGCGCTCCCTCGAAACATTGACCTTCTGTGATTGAGTTAGTTTTAAGATTGATTGATAGCTGTTGTGATTGGCTGTAGCCCGGCTTTCTTGCGATAGTCATTTAGTTTTTCTGTCTGTTCAGCAGTTAGGTTCCATCCTTGCAGCAATTCTTGGATAAGCTGCTCAGATGTTGCGTGTATCAGTTTGTGCATCTCTAAATGGAGAATTACCAGATTCCTGTATTCATCGCTTCCGCCTTGCTCACGCGGCTTGATGTGATGGCAGTGAATTTCATCCACGGCCAGTTCTACACCAAGAATCGCACATTTGCCGTATTGGGAGCAATATTTGGATATTCGGTTGTCGATGTACTCCACACTGTTATTTCCATCGACGGCGCACATTAACTGCCTTACGATTGACAGGTCTACTTTCAGACTTTTATGGATTTTGGCTCTTCCTTCGGGGGTGTAATTGCACACCCCATTTCTGAGTTCCATCGGGCTTTTGTGCTTTACAGCGTATATTGGGTACATAGGTACTCCATACAGGAATTTCATTCCTTTGTATCCACCGTATCGCTCTGAGATGAACTTGGAATATCCTCTGTGACCTTTACTGCTGATTGAATCGCTGAGTTTTCCGACCCTGATATTTTGATAGACAGCCCATCCGATTTTGTCAAAGTCCTCGCTCATCATGGTCGCTAGACGGTAGTAGTTTTGCAACCCTAACACACAAGCATTCCACAGATAAACAAGTTCCACGCCATGTTTTTGGCCTTTCGGATGTCCCATATTTTTCAAGAGCTTGAGCAAGTTTTGCTTTTCTCTCTCGAATGCCTTGTCGCTCATGTGGGATATGACAACATATTTGTCGCCTTTTAACCTCACCCGCATTTTGAATCCAAGATAGTCGGAATACTGTCGCTTTAGATTTACAATCTTGGATTTCTCAGTGCTTGCCTCAAGGTGCAGCCGTTCATCCAACCACTGAATTGTGGCGTGGTAGATGCGAACTGCTTCGTCGTGTGTTTTGCAGAAAATTTTGAAATCATCTGCATATCGAACACTCGTAATTTCCTTTAGGTTCGTTTTCCTGAGCCGATAGTACCGGCTTGCAGGATGTACCGCACCATTTTTCATGACACATTGATGGATTTCCTCATGTATTTGCTTGTCTTTCCACTGCTCCGCTATCCAATGGTCTAATTCGTTTAAGACGATGTTGGCCAGAAGCGGGGAGAGAATCCCTCCTTGCGGAGTGCCCTTTGTAGGGTACTCCTTGCTTCCATCCGGCATCTCAATCGGAGCTTTCAGCATAGCATTGATAATACAGAGCAACTTTTTGTCGTGAATTCCCATTGCCCAGATTTGTTGTCTTAGCTTTGTGTGATTCACATTGTCGAAGAATCCCTTAATGTCAATGTCCACCACATGGTAGAAGTGTTCCTTCTGGATTAGTCGGTAACACTGTGCGATAGCGGTCTCTGTAGAGCGATTTGGCCGGAAACCATGACTGCTTTTGTGAAACTTGGCCTCACATATTGGCATCATTACTTGCAGAATACACTGCTGTACGATTCTGTCCATGATGCAAGGGATTCCAAGCGGTCTCGTTTTCCCCCCGGGTTTAGGTATTTCTACCCGTTTCACCGGTTTTGGCTGATACCATCTCAGTTTCCGACGAACTGCTTCCAAGAATTGCTCCTCGGTCATTCGCTCGATATCCTTGATAGTTCTTCCGTCTACTCCCGGTGTCTGTCCACCCTTATTTCTCTTGATGCTTCTGTACGCCAGCAGGATATTCTCCCGTTTTTGAATCAGTTGCACCAAGTTGGTAAACTCTTTGCCTTCGCAACTATCCGCATACAGCTTGTCGAAGACGGGTGTCATATCATAGTATTCTGCCTGTCTGATTGCTCTGCGAATATCCGGTCGGTTAGACCTTCTGCTTTCTTTCATCCCCATAGACATCCCCCCTTTCGGGCGGATTTTCTTGGTCTTACTGGAAGCTATGTTATACTAACTCTCATTGTTGTATCAATGTTCTCGACTTGAGGCTATCCCTCCACCATGTTTCCATGGTTTCATCGGTACTGTGCCTCTACTCTCACGGCGACTGAAAACGCTTATTATTCTTCGTCGCTACCGGGTCAAAGGCTTATAGCAGCCTATCCGTGTCGCCGCTTTCCCTGTTCCAAAGTCATTATCTTTACATAAACCCTTAGGTGCCTGCTCTGAGCCTGAGAACTGGGACGGGCCAGTTACCCGCCAAGGTTTTTCATAGCAAATATTTTACTCAACCTCATTCTCCTGTCTCACTTGGACAGATACATATTTCTATGCATTCACTGTTATAGACCCTTTACATCACAGGTTCGTCCAGACTGGAATCCTGTTGGATTCTTTAATTCGTCAATTCTCACCATAGGTTCTTTATAGACTCCCGGCCTATCATATACCATATCTACTTTTTCGTACTTTTCTTGGCGGGTGGGTTCTAACCGCTTTTGTACCAACCTTTACTCAGTCTTACTTTTTCGACTTAGGTATACTTCAGCCGACTTCACCGGGCTTCTGACTTTCACAGCACTATAACCGTTCCAGCCAGCCGGAGTATTAGAGGGAATGTTTCAGGGCGTTACCCCGTCATTCCATTCCTTGTGACTTCAGTTCTCCCACTCTTGCGAGCGGTGCCTGACCTTTTCAGTCAGGAACGGGTCACACACTTGCACAGGTCGTGGCACAGGGCACACAAAGCGATGCTGTCTTCGCCCAGGTCCAGCCCCCAGCTTTCGTTGATGAATTTCAGCGATTCGTAGACGGCCAGACTATGGTTGCACAGTCCGCTTTCGAAAGCGCCGTGGAACCGGGTCGATGCCGGTGCCCGGAAAAAGTCCGTGGACTCAATCCACTGCAGCAGCCTATCTGCCCCTTCCCGTTTCGGGATGATACTGGACTTGAAGATGTTGATGAACGTATTGCGGGCATCTTCAGCGGTAAGCACTTTGATTTCGAGTTTCATAGCAATTTTCCTTTCTTTGTCAAGAATTAAAGCTCATACAATAGTGATGTTGCCTACGTCAGTGACACGCATCACTGTGTTTTCCGTGACACCCTCCTCCGGTGTTGTTTCGAGTTGAGCTGGATTGATTTACCCAGCCATGAGAAACATACCCGTTGGGGTACAACACATGAGTTTCACCATTGCGGTGTGGGGTATCATGGACCGGTTTACGCAACGGATTTACCCGGCCACAGGTGAGCTTGAGGCAAATGCCAACTGACGCATGCATGAGATTATGAAGGCTTCCCGGCATTTTGTTGGCAAGTGCTTTCAAGTCAACCTCACAGCCCTGATGGTACGGGTCTTCCGGGAGTCCCTGGAAGATGGTGTACGCATCAACAAATTCATCCGGGCTGTTCTGCAGTTCAGCAAAGCGCAGATTGTTGGCACCCAGGTCTTCGGCTCTTCTGACCATTTCCACAATATCGTGTTCGGACTCAACGAAGCCCTTAACGAGATTGCAGTTGATGCGAACGCTGCAGCTGTTGTCCTTCAAAACCTTGATAGAGTCTTTTAGGACGGCAAACTCCAACGAAATGTCAGGGCGGCCGACGGGAGCCTCCAGCGTTCCGCCACGAAGCACCATATTGTTCTTTTCTTCCTGGTAATGGTGGATGGAAATGTTGATGCCGTTAAGGTATTTCCCCAAATCCTCCAGATTGGTGTACGGAGAACGCAGAAGGGTTCCGTTCGTAGTCAGGTAGATTTTTTCTTTGTAGGGTCTGATAAGTTTCAGGTATTCGATAAGATGTTGATACATCAGCGGTTCTCCTCCGAGAATGAGGACGTTGGGGAAGTCCGCTTTGCTGACAGTGGTCAGGGCAAGTTCTACTGCGCTTTTCTGCTTTTTCGGGGCATAACCGCCACGTTCGATGCAAAATGCGCAGCTTCCATTGCAGTAGTTGGTGATTTTTACATCCAAACAATTACCATAACCGCCGGCGCACGAGTTTCGGGGACATACAGATGATTCGGCCATAGTCGCTTTTCCTTTCTTGATATTTTTTGTCAAAGAAAACAGCCTTTCCAGAAAAAGAAAGGCTGTTGGTTCAACATATTTTGATTGTATTATGGGTTATCCCATGTTTGATTCTTTGACATGAAAATTATATCTACTTTGCGACAACAAAAAGAGGAGGGGTGTATCCCCTTCCTCTTTTTGCGCGTTTATATTGATAATCGTTTGGCGGTCAGCTGTTCATCTTCTTGGTGACTCGTTCCAGGAACACCTTTCCGGCCGCCTTGCCTTTATCTTTTGCGAAAAAGACAAAGTCAACCATCTTGCCGTCCTTGATATCGTAGATGTACCACTCGCCATTTTTCGGGTCGCAGCTGATACAGACAGCGCCTTCCTTATCCTCTTCGATGCCGTAAATCGCGGTAGGAATTTGCATTTTCACCAGCGCTTCTTTGAGCATTTGCTCCAGTTCGTTGAGGACCGGAATAGATTCCGCCATGTCGGCTCCAGCAGTTGCTTCTGCTTCCGGTTCAGTTTCTGCATCGAACTGTTCATCAGCAGCAACTGTGGCAGGCTCATCCGGCTGGTCGGCCGAAACAAGGACTGCATTGGATTGTTCCACCGGCTGAGCCGGTTCCTGCCGGATGTCAGTGACAAAGGGGTTTTCATCATTGCCGAGAATATCATCAATGGTGCTCACGCCGACATCGGAATGCTCATCGGCATGTGCGGCCTTTGTTGCTTCCTCCGCTTTTTTCGCGAGTTCTTCAGCATGATTAGCATTGGCAACGCGGAGAATATCATCAGCGGTAATTTCTTTAGGCAATTCTTCTTCATCGCTGTTTTTTTCGGCTTTCCCTTTCGCTGCGGGAGCAACGGCGTTCATTTTTTTGGAGTAGGCGTTTACTTTGCCCACGCCTACAAAGCAAAGCACAACGCCCAGGGCCAGCAGTCCGTTGAGCAAATAAACAAACATCTGGCTCAACAGGAAATTGGCAATAGGAGCCGGCAAGGAGGCCGTTCCATATCCAGCCAGAAAAAGCCCTACCACACCAAAGATGTTGAATGCCGCCGCGAAAATGAGACATGTTTTTGCGGTATTGAGTTCTGTTTTGTTCTTTTTCGTTTTTGCCATGAGTGTACGAGGGATTGTTCCCCCTTTTGCTCCTTTCGTCCAAAAATGTAGTTTTTGATAGGTGTTCTCGCCTCGCTTGTTCGTATTTATTATACCACATTAACAAATATTCTGCAACAGTTACGAAAGAAGCCACAAAAAAAGAAGGGGGACCCGGCATGGCCGATTCCCCCTTCTCTGAAGTTGTTTGATAATAAAGCCGTGATTTTATTTGCCGATATTCTGGGGCAGGAAATACGTTACGTCTTCATAGTTTTCGCCAGTGCTGTAATCAATTACAACACCGGGTTGAACGTTGAAGCAATAAACGCAGAACTGGACACCGCTTCCATCATCTTCAACAGAATATGCCTCCATTAAAACACCACTACATACCAGGTTATTCCCTTCGAAAATAGGAGTAACTCGGTACATAACGTGATTGCCAGTAGAGGCAATATAATCTGCAACTTCATTTTCAAATGGCAGCATCCCCTGTACATTCATGTAACGGGTTCCGGTAACCAAATTTCGCTCGTTAGCGTTTTCGCCAGTAAGCTGGAACCCGATTAGATGACAGCGGTTATAAACGTAGCCGCCGTCAACAAAATCATATGGGTTATTGTGCCAGCCACTCGGTTTTACCTGGCTGATTGACTCGCGTTCCTCTGTGGGCATTGTATCAATTCCCACACAAGCGTAAGCCGCTCCGCAACGCCCCAAGGAGTCCAGTTCTGGATATTCCTCAAAGCATTCTGTTGTTGTTTCGGTAAAAAATGGAATGTTGTTATTGACAATACTGTACGGTTCCCCGTCATATTGAGGGAGTTCAAATGCAGCATTATCATTTGATGTTATGTCGGTTTGTGTTTCTGAGTCATTTTTTTGTTCTGAGGTTGTCTGTTCAGCCTGATGTTCGATGCCGGACAGGATTTCTTTCGGCAGTTCTCCCATTTGAGATACGACAGATACGATTTCCTGCATATTGATATTTTCTTTCAATTCCGGAATCAGGATAGGGCTTGCGAGCAGAGCAACCAGAAGCAGGACCAACAGTTTAGATAGTTTATTTTTCATGGACTTCACCTCGGTTATGACCATGGCCTAACAAATTACGATTTTGGTATTTGTGTTTTTTAGTTTTTTAATAATTTTGATTATTTCTTTTACTATACTTTTTATTTTACAAATTATGTTTATTATCTTCAATGTTATATCGTAAATTGTTTGGCCCGGTCTCGAATATTTTTCGATGTATGCTATGCTTTCTTCCCCATTCTAATGGAGTATTGGTTTGATGAACATTTTATACATCGAGATTTCAATAGAAAAGAAAATACCGATAATTGCCGCGAATATCATCACTAACGCTAATTTTGCAACTGTATTATTGATGAGATATATATTGTAGTATTTTGTGATGATTTTTATGATTTTTTGAATTACTTTTATTGTTGTGTTTGAACTGCTACAAAAAAGAAATAGTGCAGTAATGACGCTGGCAATTTTGGCGGCTATTTTCTACTTTTTGTTCATAAGAATCCCTCCGTTAAAAATCGTAATCTTGTAAAAAGATTTCATCGTCCTGCGCCTGTGCGGCAGCATCATCGTTGCCGAAAAGAATTTCGTCCTGAACGATAAATGCTGGTGTGCTATTATTGGCATTGGACTCGTTGTTGGTTTGTGCGTTCATGCACTTCATGGTTTACAACCCCCTTAAAGTTGTAAAATAGATAAGACGTTTGCCCCCATGAGGAACAAGACGACACACATCATGATAAACACGATGTTGACTTTGCCGCCTTTGCTGGCCTTGATTTGCCCAATAACGAGCAAAACAATCACCGCGACAATCGCAATGATACCAAGAGAAACGCAACCCAAAATTTGGTCGCTCATCGTTTTGAAATATTCTGCAGTAAACATGTGATTACCTCATCTTTCTTTCCGCTTTTTGCGGTTTTGATTTGTGTGGTATCACCCGTTAGGGTGACTCTTTTTATATTAAACTGTCAGTTACCTGGCAGGGGCCGGCCATAGGCCGGAATTTATAATCAAAGCCGAGTTTCACGGCTGTCTCTATAATCAAAAAGGCAGTTCCTTACAAAAAGAACTGCCTCATCTGATGATTTTCTTATGATGAAAAAGGGAAGTATCCTGTTATTGTCTTGCAACACATATAGTGTATTTACTTTGCGTCATATACTAGGGCAAAAAAGAAGGCCGCTGCCTAAAAGACAGCGGCCTTTTGTATTTTCGTTTATGGGAACTGTTTGAACACATTTCCGACGTGAGCAATGGCAGTATATTACCAAGCCCACTCTTATTGTATACGCCAAGAATCCCCGGACTTTAGTCCTGGGAATATATCACTTCCTCTTCTTTATTATACCATTTTGGATAAGTTTTCGCATCGAACCGGAATGGCCATGCTACCAAAAAAACAAAAAGGCCGCCACCCAACGGGGGTAACGGCCTTTGTATTTTTGTTGCCTATCGCTTTTCTTGGCGATTCTTTTTTCTGAATGCACAACACTTGCTTTTTATCGGTTTTTCGAGTTTTTACTGTGTTTCTTTTACCACTTTATGGTAATTATGGAAACTTTTACCAATAGACGAATGTTGCTTACAGGTGAAGTACCCGGTCTTTAAGTTCCGCAGTACGGCCCTGATTCCAGAACTGCGTTCCAATGTAGCCGCAGGTGCGTCTGGCCACGTTCATCTTGCTCTGGTCACGATTATGGCAGTGAGGGCATTCCCAAATCAGCTTGCCGTCTTCTTCCACGATGGTGATTTCACCGTCATATCCACAGACCTGGCAGTAGTCGCTCTTGGTGTTCAGCTCGGCGTACATAATGTTTTCGTAGATGAACTGCATGACCTTGATGACAGCCGTCAGGTTGTCCTGCATGTTGGGGACCTCAATATAGCTGATGGCACCGCCGGGGCTGAGTTTCTGGAACTCGCTCTCGAACTTCAGTTTGGTGAAGGCGTCAATCTGCTCGGTGACGTGGACGTGGTAGGAATTGGTGATATAGTTTTTACCACCAGAAATCTTTTCCCACTCTTTGCCAAAGCGGCGGTCCAGGCACTTTGCGAACTTGTAGGTGGTGGACTCCAGAGGAGTGCCATACAGGCTGTAGTCAATGTCCTCTTCGGCCTTCCACTTGGCGCACATGTCGTTCATGTGCTGCATAACCTTGAGTGCGAAAGGTTTGGCTTCCGGGTCGGTATGGCTCTTACCGGTCATGTACTTGCAGCATTCATACAGTCCAGCATAACCCAGGCTGATAGTAGAGTAACCGCTGTGCAGCAGTTTGTCAATAGTCTCCCCCTTCTTCAACCGGGCCAGTGCCCCGTACTGCCAATGGATGGGCGAGGCATCCGACAGGGTGCCGTCCAGACGCTTGTGCCGGCACTGAAGAGCACGATGGCACAATTCCAGGCGCTCATCAAAAATCTGCCAGAACTTATCAAAGTCGCCACCGGAAGACAGGGCCACATCGGGCAGGTTGATAGTAACCACACCCTGATTGAAACGGCCGTAGTATTTGGGCTTTCCGTCATAGTTCTTGGCGTTGGCCACGTTGTTCCAGCCATTGCCAGAGCGGTCCGGGGTCAGGAAGCTGCGGCAGCCCATGCAGGTATACACATCACCGTGGCCTTCGGTTTCACCCTTGGACAGCTTGTATTCCCGCATCTTCTTTTCGCTGATGTAGTCCGGCACCATGCGCTTTGCAGTGCATTTTGCGGCCAGTTTGGTCAGGTAGAAGTAAGGCGTACCTTCACGGATATTGTCTTCTTCCAGCACATAAATGAGCTTGGGGAATGCCGGGGTTATCCAGACTCCCACCTCATTCTTGACGCCCTGGTAGCGTTGACGGAGCATTTCCTCAATGCACAGGGCCAGGTCGTTTTTCAGAGTGAGGTCATCGCCGGCTTCATTCAGGTACATAAAGACAGTAATGAATGGGGCCTGACCATTCGTGGTCATCAGAGTGATGACCTGATATTGAATGGTCTGAATTCCGGCGCGGACTTCTTTGCGAAGCCGAGAATCAACGATTTCATTGCACTGATATTCAGAAAGGTTCAATGCAAGGTCCGTGTTTTCTTTCTCGACCTCTTTGCGGATAGCTTGACGGCTTACGTCCACAAACTTGGCGAGATGCGTCAGGCTGATGCTCTGGCCGCCGTACTGGCAGGAGGCGACCTGGGCGATAATCTGGGTGGCAATGTTGCAGGCGGTGGAGAACCGATGCGGGCGCTCGATGAGCGTGCCGCTGATGACGGTCCCATTCTGCAGCATATCATCCAGATTGATAAGGCAGCAGTTGTGCATATGCTGCGCATAGTAGTCGGCATCATGGAAATGGATAATACCCTCCTCATGAGCCTTGACGATATCTTCAGGCAGCAGCACACGCGCTGTCAGGTCCTTGCTGACCTCGCCGGCCATGTAGTCGCGCTGCACACTCGTAACAGTGGGGTTCTTGTTGGAGTTTTCCTGCTTGACTTCTTCGTTGTTGCACTCGATGAGGGCCAGAATACGGTCATCCGTCGTGTTTTTGGCACGCATAATGTTATGCGTGTACCGATATGTGATATATGCCCGGGCGACCTGATGTTCGCCGGAATCCATCAACGCATCCTCAACGGCGTCTTGTACTTCTTCGACACCGGGAGTGTGCGGAATCTGGCTGATTTTGTTGACAATTCCGTCAGTCAGTTCCTTGATTTTTTCCTCCGGGATATTGCTTTCCGGGTTCACAGAGCGAAACGCTTTGCTTATGGCAATCCGGATTTTGTCCGCATTGAATTCCTGTTCGCTTCCGTTTCTCTTAATGATTTTCATAATATATTCCTTTCTGCCAAAAATGGCGTATTTTGTGCTGGCACATAATACAAAAGGGCAGTGGTCTTTTTACAGAATCCACTACCCTTTTGCAGTACCAACACAATGGCATGTAAGGCTATCGCCTCACATTTTGAGTATATTCACTTTGCGACACCATCATCTTGTGGTGGTTACTTTTGCTGTTCGTGTTCGGGGTCTTTCAGGAGGACATCGTTGAAGCGCTCATCAAAGCACCGGTCATTTTCATCCCGTTCGGGATAGGTAAACAGGCCGAGCTGTTCGCCGGTATCACCCATGGCATCCATCATGTTCACAATACCATCCAGCCATTTTGCTGCGTTCTGATATTTCGGAGAATCCTCATAGCGCAGCAGTTCGATGGTTTCCTGCAGGGCCATTTTCTCCTGATAGAAGATGCCCCAGTCGAGATTTTTGAAGAACTCGGCTGCCTGTTTCTGCATGTTTTCCATATTTTCACCTTACCATTCTTATTATCTGCTTAAGTCATCACATGACGGACTGCAGCAGCCGGAGCTTGTCCCGGGTTGCCATCAGGATTTTGCCCAGCTGGTTCTCACCTTCGCCGTTGACAACGCCCCAGAACTTGTCGCCCCAGGTGTTGCCTTCCACCAATTCAGCATTGCCGGTTTCCAGGAGTTTTTCGGTCAACTGCGGATTGCCGACAAACTTCTCCCAGATGATTTCGGACATAATGGGCACTCGCTGAGTGTCCCAATCCTGGGTCGTGATAGTCACCTGGCGGCCAAGACGTTTGGCCTTGGAAGCGGTCAACGTGGTAAACTCATCCGCACGTTCAGGGCACTTCTGTGCCTGGAAAGCGGCTTCGGCGCAGACGTAGGACTTGTTGTTGTAGGTTACCGGGCAGGGAAAGAAATTGCTCAGAAAATCGTATTCTCCCCGGAAAGAGTCGATGACGGGGCGGTTCTGTTCATCCATATTCCCGCTGTCTTCGGCCGTTTCCTGCATCGCACTCACGGGAGCCGTGGCATGCCCGGAAGCATTTGTAATGACCCAGACACACTCCTGCGGATTGATGGGCAGGTTCAGGTCAGAATTGGACATCTTGATTTTGGCACCCTTGGGAAGAACGAGCAGACGAGTTTCGTTGACACACCGTTCCAAGAATTCCTGGAACGAAATGCCGGTCAACAGCTCGAAAAAGTTCTCGAAAAGGCCCTTATCATCGCAGGTGCGATAGGTATGGCTGAGTTCGAGGAACATCCCCATCGGTACATCAGTGATGTATTCGGCCAAAATGGAGTCAGCGTCATAATAGACGCCGCCGTGAGAGGTATTGTTGACCTTCTTGTAGAGTTCTTCGGCCTGGTTCAGAGTCTTCAGAGTTTCATTGTTCATAGCGCATTCTCCTTCATGCAAAATACTTTTGGGCGATTTCCTCCAGGAATACAGTGTCGGTATAACGCCACGCATCCCCGAAAGACATCATAAAATTGTTTTGAACTTCCTTGATGAACGGGTCGAAGCTCCTCGGTCTCAGTCCCTGTTCTTGGGCCTGTTTCCGGTCTTCATACAACCGTTTCAGTTCTTTTTTGCTCAAGCCCTTGAAAGGGCTGTAGGAATACAACATTGGTAACCTCCCGTCATTTCTGACCAAGCCAGTAATAGGCATCCTTCTTTTCATCAGTTGCCGTATCGGACAATTCCACCGCCAATGGGAACCTTGCCTTGCCGCCTTCGGTAAACTCAATAGCTGCCGAATGAGCAGTCAGGTCAATGTTTTGGCGGCAGGTCACTTTGCCTGTCACCATATTGGCCAGAGCTTCACAGACAGCTTTGCCATCCAGGTATACGGTGCAAGGTTCTTCTTCCCAAAGGAGAACTTCATCCTGGTTTGCATCGAAGATGAGCCGTTCTTGGCAGTTGTGAATCCACTTTTTATTTACAGGGTAAAAGACATCGAAGCACAAATGTTTTTCCTGAATATCACGGGAGACTTCATTCACGAAATCTCCCCAGTTGAAAGCCCGGGAGGTTTCGCGAATATACGTTACCGCGTTGGGACCAGTCAGCATTTCATGAACCATTGTCAAGAACACGTTTTTGATGTATTCCGTACGTTCCCCCGCTTTTACGGTTTTCGGAATCAGCATCACGAAATCATCTTCGAAGATTTCCGGGTTCATCACGTCAACAGTGCAGGTCCGGCGCAGAGTAACCAGGAAGCAGTCTTTCTCCGCCGTTTTGAGAGGAGTGGTTTGGTTGGCTCTCGCTTCGATACCTGCCGGGAGTTTGCTCAGTACATGGTTGTACCGGTCATCCAGGCAGTTGACATCATCGTCCCACTGGGGGTACTCAAAAAGACCAAGGTCTTTCGCGATGTCCCCCATTTCATCCATCATGCCGAGGATGCAGTTCATCCATTCCACGGCATTTTGTTCTTCGGGGACAGTGCTGCCATTGAAGCGGTCCATGATTTCACAGATGGCCATTTTGCTCTGATAGAACAGCGGCCAATCCAGCTGTTCAAAGAAATCATGGATTTTTTCGTCGTGTGATTTTTCCATCTTTCATTTCCTTTCTTAAATGTGATGAATTTTGCTGAAAAAGTTCACCTTCTTTCTTTTACCGGACTGAATCCGGTTCGATTGTCAAAGAAAAAACAGCCATCTATTGAGATAGCTGTTGGTTTGCAAATTTTCTTTTTGAGGCATTTCTGCATTACGATTCTTTGACGTAAAACAGTATATTTACTTTGCGTCATAAACAAAAAAACGCACGGCCGTGCGTTTTGAACACATGCCGTGCGTTTCCGTGCGATTATTCGTAGAGTTCCGCGTTTTCAAAGGCCCTCATAGCAGAACCGTCTTTGTCGTTATACAGTACAGCCAGTACGTGGTATGCTGCAGCGGGAGTATCACAGAGATTGTTTTCAAAGAACTGTTTGGCCGTGTTGCCATTCACCATAAACAAATCCCCTTCCGGGAAATTGAAAACAGCATACTGTTCGCTCTTGCCTTCACTGTTTTTCCGTATTTCGATGCTTAACCCGGAGCAAAATTCCTGGTTGATAGGGTCTGCAGTCCGGATGTCGTTCAGAATATTGACTGCACGTTCCAATCCATCGGTGGTTTCGATATTCAGGTGGTAGCAATCGGCAATATATGCCAGCGCCAGCCGCCCTGTTTTAGTCAGGTTCCAGAACTGTTTGATTCCTTCCAGCCCCATGGTGGCTTCACGATTAACGACGATGGGCATATTGAAGGAAATCACGTTGTTCCAATTACCAACTGCCATAAAAACATCTTCATTGTTTCCCAGGCATTCTATCATGGAGGCCCAATCCGTAAACAGTTCCACATACTCTTCACCATTATATTCAATGGTGAACGGATTGCATTCGCCCTTTTCGTAATCGTTTTTGGAAATGGCCACACCAATCTTTTCCTGCACAACGCACTCAAAAGCACTGGCTTGATAAGATTTTATCTCGCTATCCGGCCGACATTCATTCGTAGCTTGCTCGACCAAACACAAATAAGCATATGCTTTCGGAGCAACATCAAAGAAATCGAAAGAATCGTCGGCCAAATTGAGATTTTGGCGAGTCAAAGTTTCTGCCCGTAGAATCAGGTCTGTCTTGTTGTCTTTCTGTTCACCAAAGTAAACTGTGCTAACGCCCAGCCGTTTCAAATGATTGATGTTTGTCATATTGTAGCCATCGCCAAGACGTGCCACATGAACAATATCTCCAGCAGGGCGCCCACGTTTTGCACCGATGATATCGGTATTGCGGTTGATGGCCTCTGCGACCGTTTGTGCTGTTTTTTCATCCCAAAAAACCTGGATGGAAAGTTTTGCAGCATCAATCGCTTTAATGCCATAATCACTATCCTGATAAGGATATTCGTTTTTGCCACACGCAATATAAAACAGTGCTGCATCTTCCTGTACGCGCTGACGGACAGCCCGAATCACAAGCGCCAGATTGGCTTTGATGTTTTCGACACGCGAAGTAATATCAATAGCCTTTAACTGGCGATATGTCAGCACCAATTCTTCCAAGGAAAGTTCGGTAGTCTGTTCAAGACTTCCTGCTTCTCCCTTTCCCCATGAAAGAATCAGCTCTTTCTGTGTCACTGTGAATTATCCCCCTTTCGACTGTTAATGCCACCGGCGGCATCATTTTTGAGTGCATTCATATCAATGACATCTTCAACATCATGCAGGTCATCTGCGTCATTTTCAGTTGACTTGATTGTTTTCCACAAATCATCCTGGGAAGTATTGCAATCTGTTTTCTGGATATTGCTGATGAATGCTTTGGCGTTATTCTTTCTCCATTCATGATGGACAGCCAGTGCAATCATTGCACCGATGGTGCCCGCAATCATCAAATCAATATATTTGAATTTTGCCTTCATTCCAATATGGCGCAAAGAACTTGGAGCTTTATTCCAAGTAGGTACGCCTTCAGCTCCTTTCTGTGCTAAGGTTCATTGCCCAAAACAGATGGAGATACCACATCTGCAAAATCTTCCAGTTCCCACTCATCCTCTGATTTTTGCAGTTCTTCTGGCAAATCTCCATCTACATGAATAGCTTGCGCATTTTCGACGCTTTCGCTCTCTTCCGGTATAAAACATGCATCATCCAAAGTGGAATCGATAGGCCCGCTACTGCGATAAGGATTTTTGTCGAATTCTTCTTTGACAGTTTTTTCTCCGAGAGCTTCATCCAGTTCCCGCTCAACTTCATCGAATATGTTGCTGAGCCGGGGCCTTTTCGTATAGGTTATATGCCCACCTGAAACCTTAATAACTCCCTTTTTCGCTCTCGCTTCTGCCCTCATTTGCTGCAAGCGTTTACAATCCTCATCCATTTCTGGAAATGGACATAAATGCTTTGGCATTACGCATGGTCGGCCGGCTTGATGGTATTCACAGTTTTGGCATTTGCTCAGAATACTTTCCCTGAGTTGTTCCATTGGAGTTTTGGGCTTTGGAGCTTCTTCTTTCTGTACTGTATTTTTCGGTTTCCTGTGGGTGCGCAAGATATTTCTTACTGTAGCAAGAGTCAATGTAGGAAAGGAAAACATTAAAGCAGCAAGAATAGCCGGCGGCGATGTTGTGCCTTTGTCATAGCATTTCAGTACCGCATCGGTTACCGATAGCTCCAAATCTGTTTTTGATTTTTTCTTGTTTATCATGTGTATGCCATCCTACTACGGTTTTTGTTGTCACTGTATTTTCACGACATGGCAATCGTGAAGTATTGTTTCAACAGCGCGTTTTCTGGCCTTGATTCTTGGCTCAACCACAGACATTGATAGTTTACTGTTTATACAATGGTTTTTGCTTGACTGTTTTTATAATCTTGTAACATAAAAAGAAGAAGCGCCGTTCTTTTCTCCTTCTATATTATACCACTTTTAATCATATATCGCATCAAAAGCCCTTTTCGATTTTCTACTATTTACCTATCTTTTTGTTAATTTTTTGTGTTTTGTTACTAATCAAATGGCAGCCCAGGAATATTTCCCGGGCTGCCATTCTTGCTCGACAAAAGCATTATTCTTTGTCAGAGATGAAACAATTTGTTATTGCGACCTTTTCTTTTTGATTGGCGGCATATGTCCTCTTTGATAGACATAGCGAATCACATTCATCGATAAGGCGTCCAATTTTCGCACATATTCACGAGAGAATCCCATTCGTTGTCCAATAGATTCAAACGGTTCCGGCTTATCGCAAAGATGTCGCGCAATAAAAATCGCGTATGCCATAGGATTCAGACATTTTTTTGCAATATCAAGGATTCTTTGTTTGTTGTCCTTTTCTATTACATCATCTTCGATGTGGCTGGTCGTTTCATCGGATATTTTGGCTGCCAAATTTACTTCGCTTTCGCCAGAGATAAGACGGTTACCGTCGTTGGCATTGAAGGCCATATCGATAGAAAATGCAGGTGTTGCGATGTTTACCAGTTCTTCGGTTTCTTTGGGTTTGAAGCCACACTCTGCAGCGAGTTCTTTTATGGTCGGCAAACGTCCCAGCTCATTTTCCAGACGGTTGCGTATAGCCATGACTTTTTTCATCTTGGCATGCTTATTGGGGGATAGCCGATACGCCATCCCGTGGTCGGCCATGGCTCTTTGGATGCTTTGACGAATCCAGGGCATTGCGTATGTAGAGAACTTATATCCCTGTGTGACGTCAAATTTTTCCAAGGCTGTATTCAGCCCGAATGTTCCTTCCTGAATCATGTCCTGAAAGCTCATGACTGTTGTTGCATGATTCCGGAATTCGTTGCTCACAACGCTGATAACCAAGCGGAGATTAGCGTTGAAAATTTCCTCCCGGATTTTTTTGTATTCTTTAGACCCAGGTGTACATGCCTTCAGAGCCTTGAATTTCTCTATTTCTTCTTCACGCGACAACAGCGGATATTGCTGCATTTCGCTAATAAACTGGACATACCCATCAATTTCCACATCGTCACAGGCATCAACGAGCTGTTCCGCTTCGTCGAGTACATCATCTTCATAATCTGTGTTCGGTTCGTCACCATAACTGAGGTTTTCGGAATCATACTCTGCATCGTAGTCCATATTCCGCATATCCTTTAGCTCCCTTATAATAATTCAGCCAAGACATTTGCTTCTGAGTAAATGTGTATCGGACAGTTTAGCAAAGACCATCGTAGACCGCGCATACGATGAACCGTGTTTCATAGGCGTCACTGCCGGTGCATGTGGAAAGAATCAGGATTTTATCTTTTGCAGAGACATCGACCTGATAGCGGTTGTATGAATAAGCCTTCATCTGGTCGATTTCCCATTGCAAAAACTCATCAGAGGGATTTGCCTGGACGTAGTTGTTGGCCACGGGATAATCGGCCGCAGCAAATATCTTCCATCGGCTTTTTTCTTCGCCGATAGTCAGATAAATGTATTGATGCTGTCTTGCAAAGTCAGCATCTTTGAAATGCTTTAATACGGAGAACTTTCTGTACAAACTATTGCCGTTGGAATGCCCAAAAATGACCGTAACTTTGTCCAAGGATTCGATGCTTTGCATGTTCCAGTCGTGATAGACAAAGTAACTGCCCCAGATGGAATACTTTCCATTCTCGTTGTTGTACAGGTAGTATTCATCTTCTGTTGGATGCTGCATGACAGCTTCATTCGTCACATCTACACCATCGACTGTGAGAATTGCTACCTGGTTTTTATAATTAGGCAGCTCTTTTTGGTCCTGCTGCTCCTGATTCGTTTCTTGCGTTGTCGGTTCAGGAGCTTCAGTCGGCTCCGGCAGTTCCTCGATAACTTCATTGGCTGTGTATGCCGGTTCATGATAATAGTCGTAAAGACTGAAAAGCAAATATGTAGACAGTGCGACGATGAGAATAATGAGTGCTATCTGTAAGATTTGCCGACCTTTCGCCGGCTTTGTGTTTTCCAGTTGGTTTTGTTCGCTATCATAGTCATGATGCGATGCCGAACTGCCTTCAAAATCATTCCGATGAATTTTCATTACGCCCGTCCTCCATGTTTTATATTATACCACATTAGATAAGTATTTGCAATGCAAAGTCGCATAATACAAAAAGGGCAGGCCCCTCCCGAAGGAAAGAACCTGCCCTTTTTGTATTAAATGTTGTTGAGGTCGTACAGCACCTCGTGTGACAAATGGGAATCCATGTTATTCGCCTCCATGAAAGAGACCAAGGATTCCGCAATCTTGCGGAGCTGAAGTACAACCGATTTGTTCAGCTTTTCCCAGTCCGTCCCCTCGTCGCCATCGAGGGTAAGGACATGGCAGCACTGGCTGCAGGGAACGTCTTCCGGCTTTCCCTTTGCCAGATTGACAAACTCGTTATAAAAGCTCAACGACATCTCATGGAACTTTTGAGAGGTGCTCTTGTGGCCCACAAAGGCCAAATACTGAGCTGCCTCAAAGGCAACGCAGTAATACAGCCACAAAGTGACCATAAAGGTTGCCTGCCAGGGATAGCAGGTTTCAAAGATGGCCTTGCCATCAACCGTGGCCGGCACCTTGACGGTCACAGTTTCCATATCAGCAAAAACTTTTCTCATGCTAAAAGTAAGTGTTTTCATTGTTACATGCCCCCGTTTTTCATTCTGCGGAAAGATACGCTTCATAGATTTCCATGCATGCGATTGTTTCCTCATAGGCAGGCCACGGTTCTGCGTCGCCGTTTTTCACCGCTTCATAGCCGCCGTAGCCCTGCTGGTAAGCGAGGAGAATATCGGCAGTTTCTTCAAGGCCCCGGTTTTTGTAATACTGGAGCAGTGAACAACAGGCACGGACACCGGTCTCAAAATCGAGCAATTCGCTCATATCTTCGATACCGATATAACTGTGCAGAACATCAAACGTGGTGTCATTACATTGGGCGACACCCCAGTCGATGGTGCCATTGGTGTTTTCATGCGTTACCGTAGACTTAAATCTACTCTCGTGATAGCAGATGGCCAGAACCAGGGCTTCATCCACCCCAGTCTGTTGAGCATACCGGGTGATGACGGACTTTTTCTCAGGAGAGAGAGCCTTATAAAGGCGCACCTCTTCTGTGTCCAGATAAGACATGTCCGGCTCATCGGGTGCTTCGGCTTCTTCTACCACTTCTTCTGCCGCATCTTCTGTCACTTCGACCGTCGGAAAAGGTTCAGGCGTTGCTTTCGGTTCATCGTTGCCAAGCGCAACGACAAGAAACATCAGACTGAATGCAACACCGATAACCATTGCTAGAATGAGGCCCAGGTCGATTTTTTTGTTCTTTTTGTGCATGATTTATTCCCCTTAAATAAAAATTGTGCATTCCATATTGGCCTGCACTTCGCACCGCTATTTGCGGTTGTTTGGGACATCACCTGTTAAGGTAATACGGACTATATCAATAATCAGCAAGTTGCCTTACTGCCGCCGGTGCATGACCGGATTTATATTTATCACCGAATTACACGGTGTTCTGTACAAAAAACAAAAGGCAGCTGTCTTATGAAATAGACAACTGCCTTTTGGCTGGTTATGAGAAACGTATAAATAGGCTATAGCCTGTTAAATTTGCTTGAACACATCAATTATAATCACTTTGCGACATGTCAAAAAAAGCCCTGCCAAATTAAAGCAGGGCTTGTAGGTATTATTTTTTATTGGCGAATTCCATTTTGAATTCGGGGCGGCCGTTTGAAGTATCAAATCTCAATTTCGCATCGTATTCTTTGCCTGTTTTCTTGCTGACACAACCTTTCAGGGCCACCGTTTTGCCGGCGCATAGTGCTGCAATATCTCGTTTGGTGAATGTTTTCTTCTTCCCTCCCAATGCGGCAAGGAACGGGTTTGCCTTCTTGATATAAAGGCATCCTTTGGTGCCGCACGAGAAGTTCTCTTTCCATTCCTTAACCGGGTTGCCACATACGGGGCATGTTGCAACAGCGTTATCCAGTCGCATGCTCTGGACTTGCGTATCTTTGTGAGAGAACATTTCTGCGAGCCGCTGCTGGCACACATCCAGACAGTCGTCGATGGAAGCGTTTCCTTTCCGGATATCAAAAAGCTGCGAAGACAAATCCATGATTTGTTTCACAGAAAATTTCAGGCCCAATTTTTCACACGCATCGATGAACTGTTCGCCTTTTTCTTCCGGCCGGTAGGTATTCTTCACGAGCTTGATATACCCGTTGTTCCGGCATTCAGTGATGGTCGGTGTTCTGGTTGCATCAGTGCAAATCGTTGCTTCGTGCAGGATGCGCTCCCAATCCTCGTCGGAGTATTCCCCCTGAGCATCTTCTTCCTTGCGCCAGGGCGCCTGACACCAGTTACCAAAAGACTCAACAGTAAACCTCTGCGGCGGCGTTGTTTCTTTCAAGGTCGGCTGGAAGTCCACATTGACCGGGTCACCTTTTTGAAGCGGCGGGACCTCCTTATCTTTCTGCCCGAAGGGTTCATACTGTAACCATCCTTTTTCCCGGATGATACTGCCGTTGAGCTTGAATTCCTCATCGCAGCACTTGATGGTGATGGTGGTCTTGTCCGCAACACATTTTTCGCTGCAGAAAACTGCCAAGAACCGGTTCCGAATAGCATCATAAACGGCTGCCTGAACATCTGTCAGTTTGCCCGCCGGGGGGAGATGATATGTCGGCATCAGAGCCGAGTGCCCATCCACCTTGCTATCGTCATAGATGCTTTTTTCCTTCGGCTTATTGACGACATTGGCAAATCCGGCCTTGGTAAGTGCTTGGATGGACCGTTCCACGTCTGGTATGTCGTTTTTTGTGAGGAACTGGGAATTGGTACGGGGATAAGTCGTGTAGCCGGCTTGATAGAGTTCTTCCAGTGCAGCTTCGGCATCCTTGGGGTCAATGCCTTTGTAATGCTTGGAAACGAACGCCTGCAAAGCGGTGGTGCTGAACAGTTTCCCAGCAGAAATCGTGCTTGCCTTCTTTTCAACATTGGTAACGGCAGCTCCGGCCTGGTTGTATTTCTGAGCCAGAGCCTGTGCCTGTTTCTGTTCCTCTTTCTTGAAGGTCTGCTTGCTGGTTAGCTGAATAGGATAACCTTTTGTTTCGGCTTCTGAGCATACAGCATAGTATTCCGTCGGGACAAAATTGCGGATTTCCCGTTCGCGGTCCACAATGGCCTTGACGATGATGTATTTGCAGCGTCCCCACGGCAGGAGTGCCCCTGTTTTCAAGGACAGATAGCGGGTGCCATTGATGCCCAGCAACCAGTCTTCGTAGGCTCTTGCACGGCCGGAACGAAACCAGCCGTCATAATTGGAATCCGGCTCTTTGGCACGAAGGGCTTTCATCACGGCTTCTTGTGTATAAGAATTCAGCCAGATGCGGTATACCGGTTTCTTGGACTTGAGCAATGCCTGCAGCACATTGCGGACGATGACCTCCCCTTCCCGGTCTGAGTCGCCGCAATGATAGATGGCTTCCACGCTGCTGTCATTTGCCAGGGCCTTAATGACCTTTACCTGTTGGTTTACCGTTTTATTCATACTCGGCGTTTTGGGAGAGTTCTTTTTCCGATAACGGAATTTTCTTCCTTCCGGGATGAACGGTAAGCCTTCCATTGTCCACCGGTATTTCTGTTCCGGGTCATAGTCGGCACGATACTCTTCCAGGCTAAACAGCTCGTACAGATGTCCGGCACACCAAGTGATGTAATAGTTTTTTCCCTTCAGATATCCCTGGCCGCTGGTGAAATGCTCTCCTGTGATGCAGGATGCGACTTTTTCCCCGGCGGTTCGTTTTTCTGTAATAATCAGATACACTCTATCCCTCCTTTCAAACCTTTGTCACAGTCGAAACCATGAATGTCTTTTCGCCGTTATCGTCAGTATTGATGCGGCCACTGACGCGCACAACTGTCTTTTCATTGATGCTGTTGCGCAGTCTGGCAAAAGCAGTCACGAAAACCACACAATGAATCGGTCCGGTTTCGTCTTCCAAAATGAACCGGGCAAATGCGGCGCCGTCCGATTTTCGGTGCTGAATCTGGACGGAATGAAGCAGGCCAACAGCGGCTGTATCATTTCCTGACTCACTGGTGAGGGCCTCAATCTCAACGGCGTTTTGCCGGTGGCTTTGGATGGCCTGTAGATATGGGTCAATGGGATTTCCCGATGCATACAGGTTCAGGAAAGCATATTCGTTTTCCAACATCTTTTCTTTCGGGAATTCATCGTATTCCAGCAGGACCGGCATCTGCCATGCCTTTTCGCCGCGCATCAGTTTTTCATAGACCTGCTCATTGGTCAAATCGGGTTCTTCCTTGCGCAGGGCTTTGATGGCCGCACCGCCGGCATCCAGAAGCTGTGCGCTCTTCTTTTCGCTCTTGTCTTCCTTGTAGCCAAAGGCTTTAGCGATTTGCCGCCGATTCCATTTCCCGGCGATGATGCAATCCAAGGCGCCACTGATGCAGAGTGCGCACATGGTGTCGGAGGAGATGCCAAAGCACAGGCAGCGCAGCACAAAGTCACGCATGTCTTCATATGTTCCATATTTGACACGGAGATTATAAATGATTTGTGCGGAGTTTGCTACCCCCTTGATGGAAGCCAGACCGTATCGAATGGTCTTTTCTCCAATATTGGGTGCAAAGAATGGCACACCTGTATTGATGTCCGGTTTCAGAATCCGGATGCCCAGCCGTTTGCATTCACGGGAATACAGCGGCACCTTGTCGTGAGGAGTATAGCTCATCTGTGCAGCCATAAACTCACAGGGGTAGTAGTATTTCATCCATGCCGTGTAGTAGGACAAAAGACTATACGCTGCCGCATGGGATTTATTGAAAGCATAGGATGCAAAGGCAAGCAACCGGTTCCAATATGCTTCAATCGCATCCGGGGCGGCGCCCTTGGCTTTCATGCCATCAACGAACTTATCTTTGGCGGCTTCGATTTCATTGAGGTGCTTTTTGCTCATGGCTCGGCGGATGATATCAGCTTCACCCAGGGAAAACCCAACCATCTGGAATAGCTGCATGATTTGTTCCTGATAAATAGCGCTACCATACGTCTTGCCCAGGATGCCTTCCATATCCGGGACAAGATAGGCCGGGTCTTTCTGGCCCAGTTTGACCTGAGTGAATTCCGGGATGGAATCCATTGGCCCGGGTCTGTACGCAGCATTCATCAGGATAATGTCATCGATATTATGCGGTTTGAAATTGACAAGAGCCTTTTTGATGCCATCGCTTTCAAACTGGAACACGCCATCCGTGTTGCCCTCTGCATAGATGTTTTGAATGACAGTAGCATCATCAGCGCCTTTCAGGGCTGCCAGACGGATTTGTTTTTTCTGTGTCTTGCGAACATAGATGATGGCAGCGTCCAGTATGTCCAAAGTGGTCAATCCGAGGAAGTCCATTTTCAGAAGGCCCAGCGTGGACTCACATTCCACCATGTCGCATTCAATGACCCAGCAATTCTTTTCATCGTTCCAGAGCAGGGGCGCATAGTCAGACACCGGTCTGTCAGCAATGATGACGCCGGCAGCATGAACCCCCGTCTGAACCGGGATTCCTTCCACGAGCTTTGCTTCTTCCAGCAGTTTTTTGGCCCGGGGGTCCTGGCCGCAGTAACCAAGCAATTCCGGGTTATCCGTTTCGGCTTTGGCCAGAGTCATCTTTGGCGCTTCGGGAATCAGTTTAGCCAGCCGGTCGCCGACCTCATACGGTACATCTGTCACCCGGGCAACGGCTCTGACTGCCGCCCGTGGTGCCAGCACACTTTCCGTGACAATATTGCAGACAGTGCTGCGGAGTTCTTCACACGGGTACGGTTCCTTATAACCGTACTTATCGGCAACATAGTCAATGACCTTGGCGCGGATTGACGGTGCGATATCGGTGTCAATATCCGGCATCGATACACGGGCCGGGTTGAGGAACCGTTCAAATAGAAGGTCGTAACGCAGCGGGTCAATGTCGGTAATGTCGGCCAGATAACAAACGATGGAGCCGGCGGCAGACCCACGCCCCGGACCAATCGCAGTCTGGCCACCGATACGCCGGCCATAGAAAATAAAGTCCTGGACAATGGCAATGTAGCTCATGTAGCCCATTTTTTCAATGACGCCGAACTCATATTCCATCCGCTTTTCGATGGTCGCAAGCAGCTGCTGCCGTTTATCGTCAGCCAAGGCAGAGATGGGATATTTCTTGGAAATCATCTTGCGGCAGAAGTCTTCCAGATATGCTTTTGCATCCGGGAACCCGGCGGCTTTGGCATCAAATGTGGGCAGATGCATCTGCTTGTTATAGAAAACATTGCAGGCTTCTGCGATACGGGAGGTATTCTCCATTCCTTGTTTCCACAACTCATCATCAGCCAGGGCGGCCATTTCATCATTTGTCTTGAAGTAAAGCTGGTCCATGCCCTCATCGTTTTCCGCTTCCGTCACAGAACGGTTGAAGCGCATGGCATAGATGATATCCCGTTTCCGCTTATCTTCCCGGGTACAGTAATGTACATCATTGGCCACCGTCGGCGGAATACCGGTATCACGAATCAGCTTATACAGCATCGGCCGGACAACATCTTCTTTGGTGATTCCGTGGTTCTGCAGTTCGATATAGAAATTGCCTTTACCGAAAATGGCCTCGAACTTCAGGGCCGCTTCCCTGGCCATTGTTTCCAGGTCTCCCAGCGCAGCTTTTTCCTGCTCGATGGCCTCGAACGCCTCCTTGTATTTTGCAAAGGGGCGCAGGGCTTTTTCGACATTGGCTGTGTGCTTCTTCGCTTCTTCCCAGGTGACTTTGCTTACCTCAGCATCCCGCACATAGGTTTGCAGATTCTCTTCGGCCTGCTTTGCGGCTTCTGCTTGCTGTTCCATGTCCGCCAGTTTCTCCCTGGCCTGAACCAATTTGGGAGACTCTTCCGGCATGCTCCCATCCAAAGAAAGCTGATTCTCCGACCCCGCTTCTTTTGCTTCCAGCTTTTTTACTTTGTCTCTCAGTTTCTGGAGTTTGGTTGTATAGTCCGTCTTGGCAGCTTTCTGTGCTGCCGAAAGGGTACGTTTTGCTTCAGCAACAGCGGCTTTTGCCGCAGCTTCTGTTTCTTCGGCCTGCTGAAGGTCTTGCTCCGTATACGGAATGTTTTCGGCCGCCAGCTTGTTCTGCAGAAGGTGCTGCTTATCTGCCAGATTCCAGCGCTGCAAAAGAATGGATGGAATATACCCGCCCACGCATGCTGATGTTGCTATGATATGTCCATGCCCTGGCGTTCCGGGACCAACAAAACGTTCCAAGTCTGCAAAGGTGGTTCGCGGTGCCCCTTTTTTGTTTTTGTTCAGCTGGGCCAGATTTTCAATCAGAAACAGCGTCTTTTGGCCAACCCAGTCTTTTGCGTACAGAATCAGATGGTTGGCCGTGGTATCATCGGCACTTTTTTCCGGCTGGAAATACATTTCAATGCCCGGGATATATTGTGGACTGTTATGCACCGCCTGGACAAAGCCTTCCCCATACTTTTCAATCCACGGCCACATCTTCTCTGTCGGGCACCGTATGCTGTCTGTCGGACCAATGGATTTGAGGATGGCAGACACATCCGCCTCATCAATCCCATATTCTTTCAATGCGGTTTGCAGGGCGTCTTTTTCGGCTTTTGTTCTTGCCTTGAATCCATGAAAAAGCCGCATTTGATTTCCGTGGTCTGTGATGGCAAACGCATTGCGGCCAAATTTGATTGCTGTGTGAACGATTTCATCTACAGTGTTTACTGCATCACGATAGGAGGCTTCCGTATGAACATGGAGTTCTTGATACCCCGAATAATGCGGTTTGATTCGCTGCAGGTATTCTTCTTGCGTCATATAAAATTCCTTTCTGATGCATAGAGTTGCCGCTTTTTTGCTCGCTATTATAATACATATTATACCACATTTTGAAAGTATTTGCATTATATAAGTCTTTGGCGAAAAAGAAAAAGGGCGCTCCATCCGGCGCCCTTTCTGTGTTTGATATATTTCTATTGTTGTGTGATATTGATTGTTTTCACCTGTCCTCGGTGAATACAGATAACAAACGGTGTCGGGATTGTTTTGACATTCAATGTTGTATTTTGCAGGTTGATACCATTTTCCTGAACCTCATAATAAGGCAGAAGCGGGTCTAATTCGGAAAGAAGTTCGTCATATCCTACGGAGCGGTTTTGCGTTATTTGCAATACGCCTGAATCATCATAGCCATACTCCATGCGATACTGTTTGATATTACAAACGTAAACAGAAGAATATCCGTTTTTCTGTGCCCAGTTTTGAATTGTTCCGGCTACTTCCCTGCTCTCATTATCTTTGGCATCGGCAAAAAACACGATGCTGTCTGTTTTGTTTTGAATCAGCGAAACAATGTCGGAAGGGGCCACATATTGAATGGACACAGCCAGATTCGGATATGCTTGTGTATAGACTTCTTTGTTTTCATTATATTGACCGTTCAAAGTCATATACTCTGCCGCAAATTTTGCGGTATCAGAAGTTGGCACAAACAATGAATACACCACATCGGAATAAACGCATGTCCAGTCTTCTTGTTGTTCGATGTAGGACAGAATCATGGAACTGTCGTACCTTGCCAGTAAAAGTGCATCAAACTGGTATTTATCCAACACACCGTTGATTCTGTCAATATCAATTCCGCTGGCGCCCCCGCTCAATACACTGGCATCGCTCAGGATTTCCTTTGTGAATGCATCTGCTCTGGAATCCACAAACGACTGGAATCCTGCAGCAATAGCCATTCCACCGGAATTGTAGCTAGTGTACATTCTTTGGGGCGAAATTGTTTGGATAGCGGAAATCAATTCGGCGGAAAACTCGCGGTAATACTTTTGGCTGATGATAAACGCAGATGCCCAAACTCCTGCAAATACTCCTATCCCGTATAGAGAAAGTAGTATGCCTTTCAGAAATGTACGTTGTTTAGATGTATAGTCAGAATGATTATGCCGTTTTCTGATGATGTCATGACAAATTATTCTCATGGGCTTTGCGTGTTCCATGACAAAGATGGCAAGCGAGATAGCATACCACGGATAAGCTCTCACATGGACCATTGTTATTCCCGCAAAGAGAAAGACCGGCATAATTTGTGACAATGAAAATTTCCAGGAAGAAAAAATCAGAATGGCAATGAATGCAGCTAGTGAAACGAATACCCAGGCTGCGTTATTGATGTTAGCCGGCTGCCACTCACTCACATTGATAACCGAGCAAGTGTCACTCACTCGATATAGCTGCCAATACAAAAACGGCCCGTACGGATTGATACATCCTGCCGCAATTTCCAAAACCAAAATCCAGGCCAGCTGTTTTGGATTTCCCTGTTTGGCATGAACAATTTTGCCATTATAGGAGGGAATCAGGCTCAACACCAAATACATACCGGTTAAAACAAACAGAAGCGGTAATGTTCCACCATGAAAATTTGCCCAAATCACAGCCAACGCCGGCAGCAAGAAAAACGACTTTTGATATTGGGTTTTCCATGTCTTTTCCAGCAAATAATATGCGATAACAAAAAAGATGAGGCTGATTTGCTGTGGTCTTGGATTTCCTCGCGTTTCGTAAATTGCCCAGGAAATCAGAACAAGAGCTGCTCCATCGGTGATACTTGGCCTGAATCTTGCCCATTCATCAACAGGAAATTGATTTGCCCAGAACACATACAGGCAAATGCCAAGCGTAAGCATGGTAATTACTCCATAGAGATATGCACCCAGCATGTATCCATGGATTTTCGAAAACAAATAAAGCAGAATGTCTGAGGCCCAGGAATGGTTGATAAATGGCAGATTCTGCTCTTCAGCAATCCAGGACAATGAATCTGTGTGGGTAATGCTTTTTGTATGCAAAATATTTTTGCCCAATTCAATATGCCAGAACAAATCTGTATCATTGATGAAGGAGCTTTGCATTTTAAGCAGCATAAAAATGACCGGGATAAGTGCCAGCCAAAAAACGATGCCTGCGATTCTTTTCTTTGCGCCTCTACTCATTTTTCCATTTCTCTTCTTCGTATTCTTCGTATTCTTCGTATTTATTATACCACATTGTACCATTTTTTACAATTAAAAAGGCGCCGGGAGAAATCGTTCTCCCAGCGCCTCTTTGTGAGTGTGCAAACCGCACAGTATTTGTAAATTCAGCCCCGTATAATTTCCTTGGTGCCCCAGTCGGCAATCACTTCTTCCAAGGAATTATAGTATTTTTTGGCGCCAAATTGAGTCCGCATTGCGGTATTTCGCTGTTGTTCAACAATAAACTGACCGGCATGTTCCGGTTCAGTTTCGACCACGAGCATTTCGCGGTTAAAACCCGGCATGTGCATCAGATGCCCTTCCGGGTACATGTCTGCGTGCGCGGCCTCCAGAATTTTGATGCTCTTGGCTGGAATTGCACGCACAACAAGACTGTTCTGCCGCATGATTTTTTCAAGAACTTCGATATCCACTTAGCCCTCCTTTTGTTTGGCTTTGTCGTTCACCTTGAACGTACATTTTCCAAACCTTGCGGTCATGAAGTCTTTTGCGGCTTCCACGGAGGCAAAAACATTGGAGTAGTTTTCGGTCTTTGCTTCCCAGGGGTAATATGGACTAGGGTAAGGTTTGATTACAACAAACAAGGAAAACGCCTCCTTTACTCCATGAAACGGATTTCCAGAGCCGTACACATGCGTTTTTTGTTGATGATGGTGTGGATGGCATAAACAGGATAAGCGCCATCGCCGTAACCAGAGGCGGTCCAAAAAGACTCTCCACCAGGTTCATCGAACTTCCGGATATAACCATTGGGTTTGTCCTCATCCTGGGGGATATCCTTCTGGTTGTACATCCAGTCAACGAGCTTTTCCCATTCATCATCATTGAAATTCGGTTTGTGCCCAGGGAAAAAGCCAGCCTGACCGGAGTCAACCCCAATCACACCAGCCAAACGCCAAGACCGGCCTGCTTCCACACGCTGTACGGTTTCGCCTTCGTTGGCAAGGTAGATGGTGGCTTTTACAACGGTGTTCACCTTTTTGCAAAGCTGCTTCGTCTTCATTTCTTCCTGAAGGTATTTGACTACGCAGTTGTAAGTACCAGGCTGCATGTCTTTGATGTGCAGCCGGCACCAAACATCATCGTCATAGCCGGGGTCAGTGACATCCAGATGGTTGGTGTTGATGTGAATTTCCCCGATTTGCCAGATTTTCATTCCTTTTTTCATGGTATCGTTTCCTTCCTTAGAGTATCTGTTTGTTTACATAGATTTGAGCTTTTCCAGTTCTGTGTCGAGTTTCTTTCCGGAAAACGAAATCCAGTAGCTGTTGTTGGTCTTGATGTTCTGCAGCTCGTTCTTGGCTTCCTCATCATCCAAACAAAGTTCCAGAATCTCATCGATGATGTGAACTTCAGTCTCCGCATCGTCGATGCTGACATATTCGCCAATACAGTCATCATCGTCACTGGGGTTGCCAGCGTTCTGGATTTCGAATACCTCGTGAGTATTCAGGTTCACCTTGCAGGGCGCCCGGAAACATGCTCCGGAGGACCAATACGTGATGTAGGAAGCAGAGATGATTTCATCCAGCTTTTCCTTTTTCGCTTCCTGATACTGCTTGCTTTGCCGGAATGCAACCCGGGGCCGATGACCGTCCGCATGCAGTTCCTGAGCAGAAGTTACGATATGGCCCTGCCGTTCGATGGCCACGATGGCGCGGCACAGTTCCTTCATAACCTGCTCCTTGTCGTAAAAGTTGTCAGTGGCAACATGCACGATGTAGGAGGTGGTAGTGGTGTTAACCGTGAACAGGCCCGGTTCATCCATAGGGATGATATTGTAGTTAGACATATTTTTTCTCCTTTTGTCGTCTGACGGTTTACTTGCATTCCGTCCATCTGATATCATCGGGACGATAACAGACGAAGGGTGTGGTATAGGAGGAAAAGATGTTTGCTTTCTTTTCCCACCGCTTTTCCTCTGCCTCGATATTGATGGGACAGATTTTTTGCGGCATCATTCCAATGAGGATGCGCAACCCTTCCCAACGAATACGGCCAGAAAAAAGGCCGTCCATAGTATCGCGTTGGTTTTGGGTTGGAGTAAATGCTTCGGAGTAATAGGCGCCCAGGCCAAAATACTCTGAAGCAAGGTATTGTACTTCTTTCCAGCCACGGAACACGATGCTGCCGTCCGGCTGAATTGCCAGCGTGAGCATAGTGTAAAGGCCCATTCTGGTAAATGGGCTGCCACAGAGGACAATGCTTCCGTATTGATAAGGCTGGGGCGGTCTGAGCATGTCGAATTCATATTCCATTCCGGTAAATGGTCTATTTCTTTCATCCGACGTGATTTTGACGTTGATGGATGTCATGACATTTTCCCTCCTGACTTTACAGGTTCAGGAAGCAGTCCAACGCTTTGGCGGCTTCCGTATGATTTTTGTTCAGCCAGTCGGAAATCACGTCGGCAAACGCCCGATATTTCCAGCCTTCATCGCCATAAAAACTGAACGGCTCATCCTTCTCCTCATTGTAGAAGAATGCGACCGCATGAGCCAGAATCGCATCACCGATGAGGCCGGCCGCCTCATCGGAGGTGTACTCGTGAAGGAAGCGAATCAGATTATCCTCGTGGGAGTCAAACCGCCTTACCAGCCAATCGGAATCGCAGTATGCGATAGTAACGCTTTCATCCGATTCCGTATGACGGATGGGAACGGCGCAGCGCTCCATATTCATATGGACAGAATAGACTTTACCAGTATCATCATCTGTTGCCGTAAAGGTGCCCAGCAAAGTATCGTTGTCGTAATCTTCCGACACATCGGCAACAATAGTACCGTCCGGGGATACCAGTTGGATTCGGTAATCTGGCCGTTCGTTTTCTTCGCCAGTGAGCATCTCGATTTCCAGGGTGTATCCATCATCGAACTTAACATCATCACCGAACAGAACTTCATCCCGCTTAACACCGTATTTTTGATACAGTTCTGCGCCAGTGAGCTGAGTAATCTGATACCGCTCCATCAGGGACGAATAAGTAATCAGAATTGTGTTTTCCATATTTGCGTTCACCTTCCTTTAATTGTTGACGCGCTGAACCACGTAGTGGCCACCAAAATTTTTCAGGTTTCTGGAAACAGCCAGTGCTTCATCCAGCGTGTACGATTTGGCTTTGCTGATATCGGATGTGTCCTGCCAATTTCCCTGGTAGTACATTTTGCCGCCAAAGAAGTCTTTGGACTCCAGAACATAGACATGGTTTTCCATTTTCGCATTTCTCCCTCTGCTTCTAGCAGTGTGTTTGATAAATACACCCTTTGGGGTGTGCGGATATATTTTCAGTGGATTGCTCCACTGTTACCGGCCAGAGGTCGGTTTTATGAAAATGCCGAGTTCCACGGCACACCTCTTGCCAAAGAAAAACAGCCAGCTTAGATGAAAAGCCGACTGTTTGAAAGACAGATTAACTTATAAAGGGATTGCTCCATTTTTTTCTTTGACTGGAATAGTATATTGACTTTGCGTCCATAACAAAAAAGACCGGGCAGGTTTTCCTGCTCGGCCGTTTGTAGTAGATGAATTACTCAAAAATCACCTTGCCATTATATTCCACCTTTTTGATTCCCTCGATAAAGAACCGGTAGAATTCGGTGTGGTGGCTTTCCAACAGGGCAGTCCTGTACTTGGGCAGGATGCACGAGTCATCATACACCCCACAATGATACAGTTCCAATCCGGATGTTTTCACCCGAAAGGTTTCGCCATCGACGGTCGTAACAGTGACCGTAGTCTTACCGGTCACTACTTCCGCCAAACGTCTGGCCCGCTTCCACTGATGAGGCGTATCTTTCAACGCCTGGATAATCGTATGGATTTTCAAGCGTTTTTCATAGAGCATATACAGCTGGGGCCTCTGTTCCAGAAGCCGTGCCGCAGCCGTATCCAGCCACTTTTCAGGTTGGGCAAGATACTGTTCCACCTCTTTGTTGGCGGTGAGCTTGATTTCCTGCACCATATTACAGATGTCTGCCGGGTGGATGTTGGCTCCCCTGTCCCGGCAGTTGAAATAGTCTGCCTTGGCAATGCTGATATTATCCTTGAGAACATCGATTTCCGGTTTCGGAACACGCTTTTCCAATTCTTTGGTGACAGCGTCGGCAAGGTCGCGTTTCATCTTCTTCAGCGGCAAAGGTTCGTACTTTACCGATGCACAATCTTTCTTGTCATCCCAGAAGGCCGCCGTGTACAAGATGTCATCCCGGAAATACAGTTTTCCGGTGTCTTTGGAGTAGAACCCCATTGCATTTATACCCACATCCATCGTGGCGGCAATGTTGTCTTCTCCGTTTTTCACGATAGCCAGACCAATCAACGCCGGCGTAATCGGGAACTTCAGGAATACCTGCTTGCTGTTTTCCAATGGCATGACGAATTCATTCGGATTGCAGCAAAAAGCCACAATCCTCTCGGTCATATCTACCATTTCGGTACTTCCTTTCTGTTCTGTTATGCGGTGCGGCTCAGAATCATAAGCGCTCGTTTACCGGTATAGGGGTCAAGCTGCCACAATTCGATATTGCCGGCAGCTTCGAGCAGCTCATTGTACCGAGCCTTGGCCTCCATGTAGGGGTCTTCATATTTGGCTTTGCTGAACACCTCCTGTTTGTGGTCCTGGCACATGGTGTAATTCACCTCATAGGTTTCACCAGAATCGGGAGTGAGGTCTTCTTCCACTTCCACATCTTCCAGTTTCGGCGCAGTTTCTTGCTGCAGCGGTTCCGGTTCCTGCGGGTGCTTTTCGCACCACGCCTGCAGCGCATAATACAGGTCGCTACGCTGCTCGTCCGGTTTCTTGTCCATTTCCTCACAATACCGTTTGGCTGCAAAGAACAGTTTCCGGTCAATAGAGGTTTGGGTGTTTGTGTTTTTTTCCATAGAGGATTCTCCTTCCGTTTAGTTTGACAATTCCACAAGGTAGTGGATAGTAACTTGAGCCTCGTTGTAGACGATAAGCTCATCGTTACGAAGCATCCCCTTATCCTTGTGTGCAAAAACATAGTTGGCGCCGGGGCATTTCTGTTCCAGCTTTTTGGCGGTCAGGTCGCTCCAGCCGTACGGGTTGTCGTAAATGTCGAACGACTTTCCACATGCGACATCCATCACGCCCATAAAGGCGCGATTCGACGTTCCCCCGGCCCAATAGCTGCCGGCCAAACTGGTGTAGCCGACCGATTTGCTGGCACTAGGAGCAAAATAAATGCCCATACCAAACATTTTGCCGGTCGCCACCGCGTTGGGGTTCAGTACCAACCCCGTCTTGAGGATGTTCAACCAGTTCTCGTTGCGGGAACCGTGCCAGAACATCTTACGCTTACTGGCTGTGTGGTCCTTCAGATACTGGTTGAAAGCATCCTGGGTTTTGGTGTTGATAACGCGCCATGCACGTTTGTAATGACATGCCTGCTGACCAAGGTGGTTTTTGATTTCCGCCTCCTCTTTTTCGCGGACCGGGCGCATCATAATGCCCATCGCGTCCAAGATGGTCTGGTCGTTCTTCGTCTTTTTGATGGCCTTGGCATTCGGATGAATCACCTGACCGCGCATAACGTCCAGCAGGTCTTGTTCCCGAGCAATGATTTCGGCCTTTTCACTGTAATGGGACATCATGTGGTCTTTGACCTGTCCCATCTGCCGGGGTAATGCCTGAAACAGCTGCAGCAGGACATTGTTAAATTCAAACACATCCCGCTGCGCAGACAAGCGGTTCAGAATGTACTGGGCCTCGTTGACCATCTCTTCGGTCACAGCGTCGAGGGACACGGAATAGTTTCGTTTCAGAATCTGCCGGGATACATCCGAAAGAAAGCCAATCGCTTCCGCGATGCCCTTATCAGAAATCGGCTTGAATTCTGCAACAGTATCGCCGGTCTTGGCCGTTTCTACCAGGCCGGTGACATCCTTGTAGCCTTTCTTGATTTTCTCATTGTACTTTTGCGACCACTTGGACATCGGGTAGGTAGCCGTCTGACCGGCATTCCCGACACGGCCGTATGTGGCCGTAAAACTGGTATTGTCATCATTGGACTGCATCACATAGAACTTGTTGTTGTTCATTGCAGTCACCATAATGAGCTTTGCGAACATTTACACACACCTCTTTGCTTTTTTATAAAAAAGAAGAGCCGACAATTTTCATGCCAGCTCTTCTTGTTATCAGGCTTGGTCTAATTAGGCATGTACCAAAAATTCGGCCGCCTCAATGGCATGCTCCTTCGAGTCGAAGGAGCTGATGAAGCCATTGCGATGGCAGAAGGTCATGCCCTTCTGTTCCAGACCCGCCTCTTTGTCCTGTTTGCCACACCAGCTTTCGGGCACATGGATGCGCGTTTCAAAGGAGTCCGGCGTAACCGGAACCAGCTGCATACTCCACCCGCCGCGAGCGGAAGGAAAGACCACGGCCTTCATGTTCTCATTGGCACAAGCCGCGTGTTTCCAGGGGGCAAAACATTCCAGCACGATGATGCCGTCAGTGCTGTTGCGAATGGCCTCAGTCACAACCGAGGTTGCCCGCAATTCAGAAAGGCGGGTTTCCATGGTGTTTTTCAGGACAGTTTCCATGAACTGGAGTGCCTGAAGGAAGCGGACATCGGCAGCGTGCGGGCACTTGTCGTCCCACAGTGCATTGAACTGCGCGATGGCGACGTTGATGGTAAAGTCGGGGCTGTAGATGCCATTGTCACCGTTGGCGATGGTGTACAGCAGCTTCTCCATCACCGTTTTTGCCACTTTGGCGGCCTCGAAAACATCCAGAGTCGGATAACGGGTCTGGACGGCTTCGATACCGAACCGCTCCCACATCAGGGTAGCGGCAGAATGTTTGCCACCGTCTTCCCGGGTTTTGGCAGCTTTGCCATGGTGGTCGAACCGGCCAAAGCCGATATCAGCCACGATGACATTGTCGTCGCTGTTCACATCCAGTCCCTGCAGGTTAGATGTGCGGTTCCATTCAACCGCCGGGTTCAGCATGCGGGCAATCGCCACGCAGGCGACATCATCGGCGTGGAAAACGGAGTTATGGACGATAATCTTGTTAATCATATTTCGCACCTCATGATTTATTTGTGTTGTTCAGTTGTCGAAAAATATCGGCCGATTAGTCATAGAGAGCCTTATCAAAGTAGTCCTGGATAACCCCATTGCCGGCTTCGCAGCAGGCTTCCTCGACTTCCTGCCAGTTGATGGCGCTGGCTACTCGTTCGATTAAGGCATGCATTTCTTCTTCCGACAGCTCGATAGGCTGGTCGTATGTGGCGTTATCGAGACAGCCTTGGAGGTCTTCATCCGAGCCACTCCAAAGGATGCACGCTTTGTACCGCGTACGGTCGAACAGGTCCAGGGCGTCGGCCTCACAGTTGTCTTGCAGTTCCTGCAGCGCAGCGATGGCTTCTTTGGTATCGACATCCATATTGCCGATAGTTTTTTGGGCTGCTTCCAGGATGTTTGCCAGGGCTTCTTTCTTTACCTTACTCATTACTTTTCCTTCCTTGTCGTTCTGCCTTTTGCAGATATTTGATAGATGCACTCGTTGGAGTGCGCGTACTATAAAATCAGAAGGTTGCCCCTCTGTTTCCGGCCTTATTAGGTCGGTATCTATCTATTCACCGAATTTCACGGTGTTCTTTTGTCAAAGAAAAACAGCTGTGGTAATTTACCACACTGTTTTCGCTACAGTTATCATGGGGAGAGAAGTGTATTGCAACTGTTATATTTCTTTGACATGAAGCAGTATATCTACTTTGCGACACAGACCTTTGCATAATAAAAAGGCCGGCGGAAATTCCGTCGGCCTTTTTTCACAGGATTCTTTGCGCAAACTTCTCGCTTTCTTCTTCGTTGAAGATAACGCCAAAGTACGCGAGTCGTTTTGTTGTGGTTTCCCAAATTCGCCAGGAAACGCTGCAGGGCTGAACTGCCCAAGAATGTGCTCGCCACATTCCATCGTCCGACAAGGCATATCCGGTGCCGATATAGAGTACCTTTCTGTTTGCCCGCCAGAGTCGTGCCGCGTTTTGATGGCAGCAATTCGGGAGCATTTTCTTCAGCCGTGCTTTATCGCCATAGAGGAACTGCCCCGCTGCATAATTGCATCGTAATCTTCTTCATAGGTAGGCATACATACCTCTTTCCCACCGAAGGCAAGAATTTTGTCACGCAGTTCAAACATGCGTGACATGATTGCGACCTCTTCTTCGGTGGTGGGCTGTACGATAGAGTTCGTACTCCACCATTGGTTTTGCAGGAACTCCTTCCAAGCCTTATCCATTGGTTTGCAAATCAGCGGCTTCTTCTTGTTTAGCTGGGAAGGCTTCCGAATTGGATGCCTGATACTCATGCCTCTTCCTCTCCCTTCAGAGAAAAAACCTGGATGGCATAGTAGTTGTATTTCTGGCTCCGTGCATTCAGTCTGGCAGCACTTGCCGTAGCAGCGCTCATATTGCTGTAACGTTTTGCGCTGGAAATGCTGCTCACAAAGCGGGTGGTACTGCCGGTCACCTTACTCACATAGTAAAAATGAGCAGCCAGACCATCTTTGTCGCCGCGACGGACGGCACGAATGACCGCGTCATACGGCGCGTCTTTTGCGGTAGCCGCAATCAGTCGTACCTTCGTCCGGTTGTGCATGAACTTCTTCTGGAGTTCAACGGCCTCATTGTACTCGAAAACCAATGCGTCTTTGATGAAGGGCCGCCAGCTGCTGGAGTCAATGGCGTCATGGTATCCTGACTCTTCGTATTCAGTCAAATACCCATATTCGCCTTTGATGACAACCGTTTTCGGAATGTGTTTGGGACAGGCGCGGTGACGGGTGATATCCTCTTTACCGAACTTGATAATGGGATATACCGTATGACCGGCGTTCTGCAATTCGGTGCTTACCTTTTTGGCTTCATGAATCCATTCGTCCAGGGCAGCCGTGCTGTCGATGCTCTTTTCCAGCATCTTGGAGTTTTCGTATTCCTTCCACACGGAAAGAAGCGCATCGACAGAAACATTCCAATTCTCATCCTTGATTTCTTCAATAGATGTGGCGTTTTTGCAGGCGTTCTTGGCCCAGTTGATAAGAGCCTTGTCATCGACCCATTTTCCGGAGCGTTTCCAATGTTCCTGGTAGGTCTTGCCAGTCATGCTCTGAATAGCGCTCATGAATTCTTCATCCGAAACGCCAATCAGGTTGAACAGGCAGCTCCAATCGCGGACACACCGTTCGCCCCAGTGGTTGCCCATCCATACATTTTCCACCAAATTGTTATCTCCCATCAGAATGACGGGAGTCAGCCCTTCCTGGCTACGGATGAACTGCCAGTTATACAAAATTGCATAGCTCATTTTTATTCCCCTTTGTTTGCCCAGTCTTTGTGGACCAGTTTCAGCCAAGAGTCCTCCGGAAAAAGACCACCCCATTTTTTGATAACCTTTACATCATCCGGGATATTGATAGTTCTGGATGTATGCATAATGGCCACAAAGCGGTCGCAGTCCATACCGTCATAGATATGAACATATTCCTGGTTGAACTCTTTATCTTCGGTCTTGCACGGTTCTTTCCAGAACATGCGCATTCCACAACAACATTCCTCTTTCAGAATGCAGCGTGTTTTCATAGATGCGACCCCTTCTTTCAGGCCGGCTGAATATCCAGCAGCCTATCAACCACCACCGCCGCATCTTCATGGCCGGTCATGCGCAGAATCTGCGAAATGACATCGGCAAAGGCAATGTAGCCTTTTTCAGAAGAATTGGTTTCGGTGAAGATGAACGGGTGACCGGTGTTGGGCTGGTAGATAAAAGCGACCTTCTTTTCGAGCATGGCCCGCGCAATGACCCGTTCGCATTCATCCACATTGTCTTCGTTGAAGCTCTTGAAGTTCTGCGCCAGCCAATCATTGTCGATGGCATACAGGACCTCGTCCTTGTCGCTGAGTTTCACACCCAACATGCGGACCCCCTTCTGGCAGCGCAGATTCACCTTCTGGCCAGTTGCACTGAGCACCAGCCGCTGGATGTACAGCTGCATTTCCGGGGACACATCGGCATCGGTGGCATCCACAGTGTCATTTTCGTAGCACTTGAAGAATGCCCAGCCGTTGTTAGAGGGAGTGTATTCACACTCCACAAAGTAGGGGCCGTTTTTGTCCTTGTAACCACCAAAGCGGCAGACAGTCAGGTCTTTTTCATAAAACATTTTGATTTTCATGGTCTTTTACCTCTTTTTCGTTTCAGATATCAAACGTAACATTTGCGATGATGTAGTTCTGCGGATTTTTGCACATTTCCTGTACCTGTTCATTACTGAGTACGGTGTGCAGGTAGCCCTTGGAAATAACGCAGTGGAAACCGGATGGTGTGAACATATCGTCCGCTTCAGCCATCCAGTTTTTGGCGCCGTAGGTAAACTGGTTGTTCAGGCCGGCAGAATGCTGCAGCCACATCTTCACATTGGTAATGGCATTCCGGCGGATGGCTTCATTCCAGCCCTGGACCATTGCCAAAAATCTGATGGGGTTCGTGGCACCGAAGATGACACTGTCGCTGACGCTGCTCACATAACTGGCGTAGGCGGAACTGGTTTTTTCCACCTGAGCCTTAATCAGTGCGACCAGGGTTTCACCTTCATACCTGACGATTTCGGGTGTTTGGGAAATATCCATAATGGTAAGCATAGTATCCTCCTGTTATCTGTCTGCTCTTTGCAGAATTTTGAGTTGTCACCCGTTAAGGTGATTCGGATTTATAAAAGCTGATGGTTGCCCATCAGTGGCCGGCCAAAGGTCGGTTTTATAAAAATGCCGAGTTCCACGGCCCTTCTCTTGTCAAAGAAAAACAGCCAGCTTATAAAAAGCTGGCTGTTTGATAGACAGATTTACTTATAAAAATGGGATTGCTCCTTTTTTTCTTTGACTATAAAAGTATATTGACTTTGCGACACAAAAAAAGCACAGGCACCTTGAATGCCTGTGCTTTTGTGGTATTTTGTTTTTTCAGATTACCAGGTCTTTGACGGCGCCATGTGCCCCGCTGCATGCATATTGGTCTGCCAGTTCGTTGTATTTGTTCCCTGCGTGGCCACGGACCCAGCCGAATTCGATGGTCAGTCCATTCTCTCTGGCATCGGCAACCATCTCACGGAAATCGGCAGTTTCTTTGATGTTGCATCTCCATAAGCCATCGCCCCACATCTGAATGTTTTTGAAGTCATGGCAGATAATAAGCTCCGGCTCCAGGAGCTTTTGGGCAATTTCAATGGCCTTCTGGGCTGCCATCAATTCTCCTCCTACATTTCTCAGGGAAGAATCAGCATCGCATGGGCCATATACACGAGCGATTTCTTTTCCATCTCTCACGAAGCAGATACCATATCCACTTTTAGGCGGGTCACCGGCCGTAAAGCTCCCATCCGTATACGCCATCAAAACACCTTCTGTGAACAGGTCTTCTTCGTGTACAACGACTCTGTCCATGCTTTGTTCATCCGAATTCATATACTCTCGGGCTTTTGCTTCAGAAGTGAAACTTTTGTATTCGGCGCCACTAACCCCCTTTACTTGTTTCTCGCAATCAGCCCATGTCATATAAATTCCAGGGTTTTTGCCTTTTCTGACAGCATACCATTTCGTTACTTTGGTCATTTTTTGTTAAGCCTTTCTTTGCCGGATTCCCAAAAGGAATACCCAATAACACAAATAACCGGGTACATGACAAGAACCGGCATGTCTATGTCAGTTTGCCTTATCATCATGATAATACACAGACCAGCCATGATAAAAATGGCAGAGATTTTCATATCATACTTTTTGAGGTTTTCGCCTTCGAAAAAGCCACGGAAGCAAAAAAACAGTTCATAAATACAACCGGCAATGGTAATGGCACATACGCCTTGCCATGGAAACAAAATGACAGTTGCCAAATCCGTCAATCCGGCGCATATGAATCCATATGCCATAAGGACTATCCCGCAAACGCACAGTCCCTTTCCTTCTTGCCGATTTCTTTCGGCAACATACTGCTGCCATTGTTCCGGCGACATCTTTTCTCGTCGGTTCATTTTTCTTCGCCTCTTCCGCTTAGTGCCTGTATCATCTTCTGCGTGTTATCGTATCGGATTTTTCCTTGGATGATGATATCCAATTCAGAATTGATTTTCTCGTACATGTCTTTGTGCAAAATCATCGCATTGACAGCTGTATCAAACCCGCTTTGTGCAGTGCCCACCAGGTTACCCATTCCCCGTTGTTCCAGGTCCAGCTTTGCAATTTCAAAGCCGTCGGTCGTTTTGACCATTGCCTGGATGCGCGGATTGCTTTTGTCTTTGCAAAGCAGAACGCAATAAGACTGGTATTTTCCGCGCCCCACGCGGCCACGCAGCTGATGAAGCTGTGCCAAGCCAAAGTGTTCCGCATTCTTGATAACCATAACGGTGGCATTGGGGACGTTAACGCCCACCTCAACTATCGTTGTCGAGAGAAGAATATGAAATTCTCCAGCTGCAAATCGTTGGATATTATCCTTGATTTCTTCTTCCTTCATCTTGCCATTGATACAGGCAATCTTTACTTCGGGATATTTTTTATAAAAATCCCGCATCTTGGTTTCTGTTTCTTCCAAGGAATCAACACTGACCATGGCATCCGAAGAAGAAATGAGCGGGCAAATTACATATACCTGACGACCGGCCTTGATTTGCCGATACATCGCTTCATATGTTTTCGCCTCATCCGAATAAGCAATGGTGGTAACCGGTTTGCGCCCAGCCGGCATTGTGTGTATATTATACACCACAGTTTCTTCGCCATAAAGTGCCAGGGCCAAACTTCTGGGAATTGGTGTAGCACTCATGCTGATAGAATGAGCGCCCTCAATCGCCTTTTCGCGTAATGCCTTACGCTGGTTAACACCGAAACGGTGCTCTTCGTCTGTAATCGTCAGGCCAAGCGCATTGTATTCAACATTCTTGCCAATGATGGCCTGCGTACCGATAATGACACCGGCTTTGCCAGTCTTGATTTTTTCAAGCAATGTACGCTTTTCGGCGGCTTTCATTTTGCTTCCCAGATAGACGATTTCTTTGCCGTTTCCCTGAAATCTTTCTTTGAATTCCGCATAGTGCTGCTCGGCCAGCACAGTGGTCGGCGCCATAATAGCCACCTGATACCCGGCGGACAACATGACTGCGGTCATGCCTTCCGCAATCATGGTTTTACCGCAGCCAACATCGCCCTGCACCAGTGCATCCAGCCGTTTTCCGCTAGACACCACTTTACTCATTTCCTCCAGGGTTGTGTTTTGGTCCGGCGTCAGGTCGAAGCTCAATTTATTGCGGAAAAACATCAGTGCCTGTTTTGCCAACGCCGGGTTGACGGATTTATCGGTATCGGCTGCCGCTTCGTATTTTCGCTCCTGCATTTCCATACAGAACGGAAGCAAAGTTTCAGCGATTTGGCGCTTGGTTACCTGCTGCACTTCTTCCATGCTTTGTGGAGCATGTGCCAGCCGAAAGAATTGCCGCAAAGACACAATTCCCAGCGCCTCGCGCATTGTTTCATCGATGGGGTCTTCGCATTGAATGGTTTTTTCAAATTCCAATGCTTTATGAATACAATCTGTAAGGTAATCGGTACTCATCCCCGGTAATTTACTGTAAACAGGAAGCGGTGTTTTGTCAGCATCGTCTTCTGTAGAGAAATAGGAAGGTGCCGCCATATCATAGCCGTACTGTTTACTGTAATGGAGTTTTCCGTAAAAGACATATCTTTCATCTTTACAGAAATTCTTTTTGAGGTAGTCCTGATTGAACCAGCGGATTTTGATTTCTCTTTTGTGGCCATCCTGCAGGGTCAGCGTGATAATATGCTTGCCATAGTTCATGGCAATATCCGAAATTGTACCTGCGATGACAACCTTCTGGTCAATATACTGATTGAGAACCGCAAAATCATCGATTCTGTTAGAGCGGTCCTCATAACGTCGCGGAAGAAAATGCAGTAAATCGTCCAAAGTTTCCAGCCCTTTTTTCTTGAGCTGAGAAATCTTTTTGGTCGGGACACCTTCCAGCGCAACTTCCAGTGGAATTTGGTTGACTTTCATTTGCATTTCCCTCCTTCCTTGGTATTATCAAAGGCATATCTGCCTTTGGAATATGTACGCCCCGGCAATATCCGGGACACAAAATGGTTATGTCAGGCTGCACCAATGGGCTTAGCCTGCTGGATGATGATACTCAGGTACTTCTTTGCCTGTTCAATCGTGTTGAACCGCCGGAAATCGGGGTACTTGTCCAACTCGGTCAGGAAGATAAATTTTGCCAGCCGGTTAAAGAAATAGCGGGGCATCTTTTTGCGCATCAGGGACATGTCCGTTCCATAATACGCCGGGTCGCACAGGTCCTCGAACCGCTGAACACCGAAACAGTGCATATACTTCAGCAGGTTTTCATCGTCATAATCTTTCATGTTGATGGTCATATGGGCCGTTCCGCTCTTACCGTCAACAGTAATAACCTTGTATGCTTCATACATGCCGCCGTCGGGGTCTTTGTTGTCAATGCAACGCATGTATGTGTCGTTTTGTTCATCGATGAGGGTCCAGTCTTCCGAGTTCTCGACATCTTCAACACGTTCTTCAGCGTCGGCAATACGCACGATTGCAATACCAGGCTGAAGCAACGCGAGGTTATCTACAATGCAATCGGCGGAAGACATGTCGCAGATGTATTTGCCCGACCAAGGCTTTTTGCCCTGTTTGTAGGCAGCGCCAAAAACTTTTACGCTTACACCGCCATCTCGGCGCCACTCTACCAACTCGTCGTCATCGGCCGACAGCAGCATATCAGATTTATGGACCCCGCCGGGAATTCCGGTTGTGACATAAGCCCCGGGTTCAATCAAAATGATTTGGTTGTCGGTGATGGTGGGCAACTTCCTGACAATCCAGTCAAATTTTTCGTCGGCTTCATTCGGCAGCGAGGTTACTGTTTTGACGATGATGTAGACCTCAAAAAGACCTCTCAGGCGGCGGCCGACAACTGCTTCCATCATGTTGGAATTTTCGGGTTGGTGAAGAAACCATCCCGGGCAGCAGATATCAGATGCGGTTCCCTCTTTTGTCAGCATAAGTACGTTTTCCAGTTCCACAAAAAGGCGGACCGGCTTTTGACCAACAGTTCCGACGGTCTCAGCGCGGAGCGCGTTTTGGGGGGTGGGTTTGGTGTTATTGGGCATTGGCATTCATTCGCACAGGATATAAAACCCGCGCCACTCCTTTCCGTTTTATCTTCTTTATTATACCACATTTGCAAATAAATTGCCACACATACAATGGTATTAAACGCGCTTTTCACATAAAAAAGCCGCTGCATAGGTCTATGCAGCGGCTTTATGGATTTTATTTGATTATGCTATGTTTGATGAACGCTTCCTTATACCCCCTTAGTTGAAATAGCCGATTTCTTCGGCCAGGTCTGCCCAGTTGAGTTTGTACAGGACATCGACCAGCGCATCCTGATACCCTTCTGCGTAACCTATGCCGTAGTTGGTCTGGCTATCATCGTCCAGATTCGCGGCGTTCTCGTTGATGAGGTTCAAGATGATTTCGCGGATATCCGTGTCCGCAAACAGCCCCATGATGCGCAGCACATCGTTTTTCATCTGTTCCGGGTCCAGCCAGGAGCAGGTGTAGTCCCCCACATAGCTCATGCTCTTACCGTTGATGCGGTTAAACATCTTGATAGGATGGCCGCCGGCTTCCCGCCACTGGTTGAGATTGATGGAGTAATCATCCAAAAGGTAGCACTCCGCCAGGTTGGTATGCAGGGCGTTCATGACAAAGTTTGCCTTATTGGCACCATACGGCACAAAAAGCCGATGGTCACGCTGAATGTACGGGCAAAACTTGTCGAGCCATTCGTTCTTATCATCAATGGCCGTAGTGTCCGGGATGACGGCCGAGAGAATGTAGATATCAAAGGCGCAGTTCTTCGATTCTTTGTGAATCAGGCTCAAAGCCTCAATGGCGGTTCCATTCACGGCCAGTTCAGAAGAATAGCGCGGACGGCTCACTTCCTCCAACGTACCGGGCTTCCACTCGGTGATGGTCCCATCCATGTCGATAAACAACATTTTTTTCATGATTACTCCTCCTTCTTGCTCAGGGAAAGGATATTTTCGACAAAGCTGCCGTAATCGTTGGCCTCAGAGAGAATTTCAAAAAATCCACCACTGTGGCCTTCTTCCCTCGCCTTTGCATAGACGGTATCAGCGACCTTCGGTTTCAGGTCAAACTCCGACTGCAGGTAGTCCTTGATGGCCTTTTCAGCTTCACCCCAGATTTCCTGCACCTTCTTGTCGTACTTCTTTTGTGCCTTTTCCCTGGCTTCCTGGCGCCGCTGGACTTCTTCCCGGTTCCAGCGCACACTTTCGTCTTCATTGAAGATATACCCCTTCGGGTAAACCGGGTACTTTTCCATAACGCTTTCGCGTTCCTTGGAAAGCATATTGGCGTCGGCATAGCACCGCTGGATAACCTGGTAAGCCATATTATAAGTCATCATGTTTTACACCTCACATATCAGCTACAAGATTGTAGATTTCCTGTTCCATTGCCGTAGCGTCCTGCTCATCATACATGTCGAACATTTCGCCATAGATTCCGGTTTTGTTTTCATGGTCAAAACCAAGACCATCCTTCAGGTGAGCTTCAGCCGAACCGATTCCGTTCCAGCGCTCGATGATGATGTCGAAAATGGAGCGCTGCAGGAACAGGTTGTAGGCATGAATTTCAGTCTGAAGCTGTTCTTCAGCCTTTGCCTTCCAATAATGCGGCGTTTTCCAACGACTCATCTGTCCTCTGACGTTTCGAGCATAAATCAGACCATCCGCAAATTCCGGGTCATCAACCTGGAACATCGTATAGCCTCTCCCCTTTTTGGACTCCTTTATGCCAAGCAGCTGTACAGCAAGTTCTTCGCAGCGCTGCAGAGCCAGGAAAAGCATGCTCAGGTCATCTTCTTTCAGCGCCATTACGGCAAAGGCATCCGGTTCACTGCAGATATGTTGTTTCAGCAGTTCCCGGATTTTCTGCTTGAGGGACATTTCCTGAGATACATCCCCCAGGTCCTCAAAACCATTCCACAAACAGATGGTCCCTAAGTTTGCAGAACGGAAACGCGGACTCAGCACATGGTTAATGTTTGAACGGGTCATAATCACTCTGGCCAGAGGCTTTTTGTTTTTGTAAATCAGCCAGGGCTTGTCCAAAATCAGCATTTTTACACCTCTACATTCCTTGAGAGTTTGTACTGCTTTTTGCAGTGTTTTGTATTAGCACTTGTTAAAGTGCTGCGAATATGTCATCAGCGGATTGCCCCGCTGCAGGCGGCCCATGGTCGCATTTTATGGCAACGTCGAGTTCCACGACGCATCTCTTATCAAAGAAAAACAGCCGACCCAATTTAGGTTGGCTGTAAAATAGATAGGTTTGCTTATTTATAGGATTGCTCCGTTTTTTTTCTTTGACTGAGATAGTATACCGACTTTGCGACAATGAAAGAGGCCGCTCTCAAGCAGAGAACGGCCTCTTTTATTATTGCTGATGTTTCAGAATCCATGCACTAAGCTGGTCTACCGTCATTTTGCCGGAAGCGACAGAAAGTATTGCATCAATCAATTCTTGCTGTTCATATTCCAGTTCAATGCCATTGACCATGAGAAAAACGAGCATTGCATGTGCGCCTGTTCGCTTGTTTCCGTCTACGAATGGATGATTTCTTACGATTCCGTATCCGAGGCGAGCAGCTTTTTGTTGCAGCGTCTGATAAGCATATACCCCACCAAAAGAAACAAACGGAGCGGCCAGGGCCGATTCAAGAAGGCCCATGTCCCGGACTCCGTTTGTGCCCCCGAATGTGTCAATCAGTTGCTGATGAAGTATCAGAACTGTGTCACGGTTTAGGACTTTTATTTTGCCAAAACCTCATAAGCGGTTTTGTTTTTATCCATAAGCCGTTGTGATGCCCGTAACACTTCATCGGCTGTGGCTTCTTGAGATGCCTCATATTGGCTGTACTCAATTACCACATATTTCGGAACATTGTTTTTCAGGATGATAACAGTTCCATTTTCATCCACCAATCTGGCAACATGAGAGAAATTTCGGTTTGCTTCCGTCATGGGAACCAGGTTTTGGGTATCAACCAACATATTAGTCACCGCCCTTTCTATTCATAGTATACCTCTAAATGTAGGATGTATTCAACCTACTTTTTTGTGGTATCCTTTGTTTCGGGGAATTTGATGAGATAGATGTTTTTTGCAAGTATTCTGATAGCGAAGCACTTTACTGGTCGGCCTTTTGGGCTTCATACATATCCGTTTCGCTGCGGATAGTCCGGCCATCGTTGAACAGCCGGAGAATGTTCCAGTCGTAGTTGCTGTCGTTTTTGCCGGCCTCATTTGCCCAACCGCTGCATTTGTTGATTTCGGCATCTCCATCTGCCTCATATTCGTCAGCCTCTCCATCAAGGGCGACGTTGATGGCATCCAGCATTGCCTGGTTGGCTTCGGTGTAGTTGGAATAGGTTCCCAAAACCAACACCTCCCTGTCGCAGGTTTCCAGCAGCTGGTAAGAAACCAGGCCGCAGTCTTCCACGACCCAGCCATCTGCATTGCCGGTGTTCTGCATGTACAGGTCCAGGCGAACACCATTGTCAGACCCGTCCAGGGCCGAACCGAAGATAGAGTTGCCCGACATTCCCTGCTTGTACCTTTTGTTGTCGGAAGACACCAGGTAAGTACGGGCCTGAAGCGGGTACGGCTGCTCAAAGCTCTCGGGGGCAAACGTGATGTAGCCCTCTACGACACGATGCTCTTTGTTGGCGCGGTTGAATTCAGCTACGAGTTCGTTGTAGTCCATAATCTTTACTCCTTTTGATGTATTTTAAGGGCTATTGGCCCTCATCAACGTTTTTCGGCATAATCGGCACTCGGTTTTCCCGTTATGGTAAGGTATTTACACCCTCAGTGCCTCATCCAAATAGATGCGACGGCCATCCGGTCGGACGAACATGCGTCCGCCGGGGGTTGTCTGGATTTTGTATTTGCGGGCAAGGTATTCGCGTTGTGTTCCCACATACTGAACCATAAGATGGTCATTATCATGTGGGATGGCCCACAGTTCATACCCAACCAGGCCCAGCGAATAGTAATACTTGTTTTCCATCTCTATGTTTCCACTTCCTTCTGTCAGAGAGCCGCACAGAATTCGCCCAGCTTTTTCCAGAGCACCAGTGTTTCTTTTGTGAGTGTCAACGAATCCGGCACACCCTTTGACAGGTGCCAGGACTTTGCCTGCCGGAAAAGCCGTTCACACGCCTTTTGTTCTTTTTCGTTGAAAACGGTGTTCCAGAGCCGTTTGCGGCGGAATGTATTCCAGCAGCTGGTTTCGTGCGTTTCGCAGATGAGGGCATACGGAATCTCTTTGATGATGTCCTCATGGTCAAATACCATCATGAGTTTCATGGTGCTTATCTCCCTTTCGCCGATTTGAATGTAGCCACTCGTTTGAGTAGCGCGTACATGTGTTCCCTACCTTTCAGAATTGTACAACGAGAACGCCGGGATGTTACATCAACGGCGTCATTCAGGCACTTTTTGGTTACTGGTTCGGCCAGACTTTGAAGAAGTTTTTCCCTTCGACCGTAAATCGGGCGTTGGTGCAGGTGCCCAGCTTTCCGGATGCCAGCACCTCAATGGGGTATTCTCCATACATCCCATTATCAAATGCCGCCATCACCTTTTCTCCAAAATTCATAAACTTGTAGAACAGTTGGCCATTGATGGTGAAGTCAGTGCGTTTGGCCGGGGCATATGTGCCTCCGACCTTACGAACCCCACAAATGGCCAGAATGGAGTGAAACAGTTCCGGGTCATTGCCTTCACTTACCTTGACCCGAATGTGCGGCTTATTGCTATGCCCAATCATTCCAAGCACAAATTCACCGCTGGAGGCGTTTTTGATAGCCTCGCATTCGGAGACCCGGTATGTTTCCAGCATTTCCGGTTTCACGCTGACGAACAACTTATCGCCGCACTGAGAAATGGCGAATTCAGCCGGAATGAACTTCTGGACATGTGCAAAGGTTTTGGGGGTAATGGACCAAATGCGTTCTTCTCCCGCATTGTCAACACAGCGGAAATCGAATCGGTCACACAAACCACTGGTAAAGATGTCGGAGCTGTACCGGCCGTCTTCACAGATTACGGGCGACAACTCCGCCGTAGTGACATTGACGGGGTTCGGCGTGTTCGCCCACTTCACCAGGTCATGGAACGCCACCTTACCGTCGATAAAATCCTGCTTGAGCAGGTCAATCGATTTGCCAGAATGGTTCATCAGTCGTGCGTAAATCAGGTAGCGCTTATTATAGCGCGTTTCGTTGAAATCACGGTAAGAGCCATCGGTCAGAATGTCAGACACGAGGCGCTCCTGCTCGTTCATCGCAGAAACATTGATGCGGCGTTTCGGGACACAGATGCAGAACGAATGGCCACGCTTATCAGTTGCGCATTTCTTGGTTTCCCAGAGCCAGATACCCGGGAAGTCTTTCTGAGGCTCCCGTTTATCGAGAACGGCAAAGGGATTCCTGCCATGGTTGATTACTCCGTTTTCCAGAGTTCCAACAAAATACATTTTTCTTCCTCCTTCGGTCAGCTGTTTGCTGCGTTACTCTTCCACTTTTTCAAGTGGTTTTTAATGTCAAAGAAAAAACAGCCATCCAGAAAGACGGCTGTAAAAATGACAGATTTTCTTTTAATGAGCTATGCTGTTATGTCTTCTTTGACATAGGAAAGTATAATCACTTTGCGACAATCAAAAAAGCAGGAGGCACCGTAGTACCCCCTGCTTTTGCAACAGTGTTTTTATTCCGGTTTTTCGAGGAACCGCAGACTCTGCATGGCCAACGGCGTCAAACGCTTGGAAAAGTCAAAGCGCAGATAGTTGACATCCAAACCATCCTGGCCAGGTTCGAGAGCCAGACCAAAACGGACTCGGTCCAGCGCATCCGCATCCTTCAGGATATTCAAAATCTGTAACGCTGCAGCCCGTTCCTTCTCACTGCTGAATTCCCTGAACAGTTGTTCAGCATAAAGTTTGTCATCCACGCAATGCATTCTGATGGCAAAGTCAACATACGGGTCATGGCCGTCTTCATTCCTATAGACTTCGGCGCTTTTTTCCCCGTGCCGACTTTCACAGCCATCGGTTTCCCGGCCGGCATCATGGTACATTGCCGCTTCACACAACGAAAGCTGTTCCTGTTCCGTCAATCTTTCGTGTACGCCGATAATGCAGCAAAGAAACGCAACCCGCAGAGTATGCATCACATCATGGGAGTCATTGCTATCGAAATTATCGTAGAGGTTGACGATATCTTCACTCCAGATTTGATAGTAGCGTACAGCTTTTTTCAAAATTTTTTCGATTTCCGGACTTTCGATGCCGAGCAGTTCTTCACTGGATACGTTTTTCACCTTACCCGGCATGACCAGGATTTCTTCTTCGCTTCCCATGTCTCCTGTTACGGGAAAATATTCCAGGACATCATTTTTGTAAACACGGCCAACTCGAACGACCGGATTTTTCCCAAATCTAGTCGCAAAGAAATGTGCAACATTGATATTGGGGGTCCAGGACAATGCCTCCCGATAATTTGTAGAGCCGTCGGATTCGCCACGGTAAACCGTGATGTAATCTTTGTCGCCAAGCAGCGGCTGGAGCTTTTCCATCGTTTTTGCTTTCTGTTCCGGTGATTTGCTTGCCACAACTGCATTCATAACCCGCCGGGACAGATTCTTACAGATGAAGTTGGCCGTCGTATATTGCACCATGAACTGCTCATAAAAGGTTGGTGTAGGGCCTTCCAATTCCAACAGATGGGACATAGCATCCATCTTGATACCATCCGGCATCGTTAGGAATAAGCGTCCATATTCTTTCAGTCGGCAGGTTTCTTCCTGAGCTTTGATGGCATTCACAATCCTTTTTTCATAGCTTTTATGGCTACCAGGATACATGATTTGAGTACCGTAGAGTCCCAAGGAAATGTATACGATTTTTTTCTTGTCATAATAAATGGTTCCGACATTGATTCCATTGAGATAGTACACCTTATCTGCCGGAATCATGGGATATGCCTTTTCCCATTCGTCGTAGGTATATCCCGGCAGATACCCTTTCTTTTGATACCTGGCTTTGTCTTTTTCGGTTTTTACCATAGCCAACGGCAACAGAGCTTTTTCTGTGATGTAATTTGCATCGGCAACAATGCTGCCAATATCAAGTTTTTTCCCCATTTCACATACTCCTATTGTCAATTTCATGTTTTATATTATACCATAGCACATTGCTATTTTCTATTTACAAAAATCAGCCGGGAAATCCCACTGCGTGAGCTGTGGGAGTATGTCAAGTTTTTGCGGAGTTAGACTGCATATCACGTAGCTTTTTTTCTGCAGCTTTGATAACCACATCATTGATGGTTTTGCCACTTTTGTTGGTCATCAGGAAAATGCGAATGGCGCCGGCCACATCCAGGTTGTGTACGATGGCCAAAGCGGCATCGGCGTCGAGAAACTGTCGGCGGTCTTTATCCGAAAGCTCGTTGTAAAAAACGCCATGATACGGGAAGCGATTCTCATAGTAGGCCAGAAGCGTCAACAGTCGCTGTTTGCCATCAATGATTTCATACATCAGGCCATCCTGCAGATATTCTTCATCGCTTCTTTCCCGCATAATGATTCTGCCAATATCCACCCCAGTGAAGATGGAATCCAGAAGGCTGATGCGGTCTTTTTCTTCCCACACATAGTTTCGCTGATATTCCGGGTAGAAATCAACGCCAGCCAACAGATGCTTCATCAGCAGAATTTCCACTGTCACATTCATGTAGTGGAGTTTGCCGTTTGGCAGATTCGTAAAGGAAGACGTGCCCTTTTCAAGAGGCCGCAGACTGTACCATGGATACACGCAGGTAGTGCCGGCTTCATTCTCGGTCAGATAACAGAGGCCATTATCCAGCACTTCCAGAACCGTACGCCGGTTATTGATGCCGACACGTACCACATCACCTTCGCGGAATTGGTACGTCGGGTTTCCGGCGCGAAGTGCATTCCGAATGGTTTCGGGATGTTTTTCTCTGGTTTCCATATGCTTTCACCCTTTCAAAATAGATTCCAGTTGTTCAAGCACCTGCTGGCTTTTATCAGCGCTGACACCGTTGGTTGTCAGAAGCTGTTTGACCTCATCTTTCTTGCTGGGAAGCATCTTCATCGGCACATCGATAACATTCCAGGTAGTGACATCGTCATCGAAATCCGCAAAGGAATTGGTGATAACGATGGTGCCCTCTTCAACATTTTTCTTCATCTCGGTGTTGAAGCCGCTTTCCGTATCGATTCGCAGCTCGTTTTCGGCATCCTTCTCCATTTTCTCCCAGCATTCTTCATAGCTGGAGAACGGTCCCTGAACGGGACGGTTGCTGTCAAAGCTGTATTCTGTCATATAGTAATACATGTTTACACCTCTTTGGTTTAGCCTATGTTGGCTTTCTGTGTTGTTTTTATTTGCCTGCTGCTCTTTTATTAGCAGGTCTTTTACGTTTTCACTTTACTGCTGATAAAACTCCCGGACCAATTTGCGGTTTTCCGGCGTGTCAACAAACCGATAGGGTTCAACCCCCGGGAGGTCGTTGATAAGACGAACGCCTACACGCTGTGCCCTTTCGCCAGCCTCTTCATTGGTTACGGGAATGCCACAGATACCGAGGTCTGCGATGACATCGATGCGCCGGATTTCCAGTGCCAGGTGCGGAGCATCTGCGGATTCTGCCTGCATGATATAGAAGCCGTTCTCAACGTCTTCTGCCTGCAGCTCATCCATGATGTCTTCCAGCCATTCCAGCCATTCTTCCTTGTCGCGATTCTTCAGCTCTTCTCTGATTTCTTCCCAGGTAACACAGTCTGCTTTGACTGCATCCCGGTCAATCATTTTGTAGGCATCTTCGATATCCTTGGGCAAAGTGACACTCTTTTCCATTGCTTGTACTCCTTATTTTTTCTCACTGAGATAGGATATCTTCTGGGGTTTCTCCCTTCTTTCAGGTGTGAAACTCAATTTTGACCAGCCAGCGGACTTCGCCGTTGCGTTTGGCCATACGTTTTGTTTCTTCTTCCATTTTCCCCAGGATTTCGCGATGAGTCTCGAAAGCCTTTTTGATTCTCTCCTGGGTAGTTACGGGTCGCAGGTCTGCTCCACAGACAGGGCAAAAATTGGCACAGACGCCCCGGTTCTTGGCCAGGATATACTTGCGGCTCAACTTGGAACCGCAGCTTTTGCAACCGATAAAAGCCGCTTTGACAGTGGAGGCATACACTGCACCAACCAGACTCTGGTATCGTGCCTGAGCCTTTTGGCTGCGCTGCTCCAGTTCCAGATATGCTTTGGATTTCTTTCTGAGGTCAGGCTCCAAATACCGCACAGCAAGGCAGTCATACCAACCACTGTCGTGCTTCTCGATGTACTTTTCGGCCGCATCACGACTTTCAAGCACCGGCCCGGGAATCCAGCGAATTTTGGATAGATGACCGCCTTCTTGCCAAGTTTCATGCCTGACGTAATTGGCCAAATCCGCGAAAACTTTTTCCTTATCGACATTTTCGGGATAGTCATAGTATTGGATGTTGTGTGACATTCTTTATACTCCTTTTTTGTCCTTGCCTTTGCAGAATTGCATCGGCGTTGTGGGTGTTCGGCCGTTAAAGAAAATAGCCGTTTCCATTCGGAACCGGCTATTCAAAAACAGTTTTTCTAAGATATCAAGATGACAGATGACTCTGTTTTTTATTCTTTAACGATAGGAGTATACCAACTTTGCGACACAAGCCGAAAAATTAAGACTCCTCACTATCCGCTTCTTCGTCATCCGTATCATCCAGGGCATCTTCAGCATCCTCGGCCAGTTGAGATTGCCGGTATTTTTCGTACAGATTGCGGCCCCGTTCGGCCAGTGCGGCCCGCTGTTCATCAGACAGCCGCCGGGGCGGGCGAATTTTGACCCAGCTTTTGGGGACATCCACATCAATCATGTCTTCTTCCTGCTTGTTGATGTGGACCTCATCCGGGTACTCCTCGGCCAGCTGCAGCAGGCGGCGCCGTACCGGCATGCTCAGAGTGAAGCAGTTGGCCGTGTTTTCGGCATTGTTATAGGTGATGATGGTTTCGCGTTCCAGGGAAGTAAGATTACCGGCACCACCCTGCTTTTCTTCCTTCTCTTTGCGTTCTTCTTCCAAGATAAACCTCTCTTTCTATTAGTTGGCAACGGCTTCCGGCATTTTACTCGGCTGTGTCTTGGCCTCAACGATGGCTTTCTTCCTGGCCTTGAGGTCCATCTTTTCCGAAGAGTACCCGAGAATCCAGTTGGCCCGCAGCGGCGAATTGGTGTATTCGCTTTCGGCATCAAGGCACGAAATGATTTCCTCCAACTCATTGGCGGCCCATTCCAGGAAGGGGTATTGCGGAATGTACACACCCTTGACCATCTTCAGCGCCTGCCCCATAACGTCACAGGGCTGATTGGCGAAGCCGGAGATATTCTTTTCCGCGAAAGTCATGTTCACCTGATGTTTTCCCTTCCGGCCCTGGTAATACCGGTGTTCGCTGCAGATGAATTCCACACATGCCCATGCGCGGCCGAACAGATAATTCCGGTCCATGATTTCACGGTTCAGCATCGGTTCGTACACCTTCTCCTTGTAGTTGTAGTAAGCAGCTGCCATCGAACAGGCAATTCCAATTTTGCGCTCAAAATAGACCTGGCCGACTTTCTTTTCGCTGCTGTTCGGGATAGCAGTTGCCAGACTAACAAGGTTATCAACCATGTACATCGGCACCTGTTCGTGGAAGAAAATGCACTTCACGAGCTGGCTGTACCAGTTATAGGTGATGTTCGTGTTGTCATTTTTCTTGCCGACCATACAGGTTCCTCTGGCCAGAGTGCCATACCGGGCAATGGTCAGTGCCGTCGGCACACCCATCGTCTGGAACCACTTTTTCTGCTGGTACATCGTCTGCAGCCACTCAGCGTTTTCGTACCACTGCTGCAGGTTGCTGCACAGTTCGTCAACGCTGATTTCCACGCACTGCACGATGGCGACGCGCCCCGGGGAGGTCTTGCGGAACTCCATCAGGCCAACGGTTTTGGCTCCTTCTGCCTGGGTGATATCCCGGATGCCGGACAACGCACGGCTCATCCTGGAATGGTACAGCCGGCCCCATACGGTTTCATCATCCGGCTTTTCCACTTCAAATATCGTATCGAGGTCGGGCATTTCACATCCCGAAGACCCGTTTGCCCAAATGGCAATCGCGCCCGTGATGCCGTTCCGGTCATAGTACCGCTTTCCCTGGACCTCAATCAGATACCGCAGCATGCGCATGGCCTTGTCAGCCGTTTCCAGTCCGACCCCATACATCTGTTTGCTGTTGCTGTACGGGCCAAAACGATACTGGCAATCCTGCCGGTTGCCACTGATGACCGACAAATTGCAGGTGGGAGCCATAACCCACGGGAACCAGTTTTTGACCAGTACCACATTGTCTTTGCAGGTAATGTGGTCAAACCCTCTGGTTCCGGTCCGTTCCATCACGTCATGCATGTATTGGACCCAGCTGTCCGCCACGTCATCCAAACGCCAGGTCTCCGCCGGGTGTTCGTCTTTTTCATCGGCAGCAATACACCAGCGGATATTCAGCTTGTCCAGGGCCATCCCGGTTTTTTTTTTGGCTACGGTTCCCTTCTGTTCGCAGCCTTTGGCATACAGCTCTTTGACAAACTCAAAAACCCGGTCTTCTTTCACGGCCTGTTCGGCCTGCTCCTTATCTGTGGCCTTGCTCAGCATAGGCAACAGAATGGGGCCGGCGATATCATGCAGAAGGGTGTTCTTTTCCAGATACCGACATACAGTTTCCGGAGCCTCACAGCTGAACGGGGAGGCAATCCAATCCTGCATCTGCTTCATATAGCTGTTGTGATGCTTACGATAAGCGCCCTCATATGCGGCAGGCAGAAGGTCATCGAAGTCACCAGCCACATACATCAGCCGGTCCATCATTGCCCGGGGTGCAATCTGATTGGACCGGGAGAGCGAATCCGGCGTACCGGGAACCCTGGTCATGCGGAAATCCTTTTCACCGAATTCAACCTTGTTCAGTTTTTCTGCACGAAGGAAATTGCCCTGGCTGTCAATCGTAACAGTGATATCTGCATTGACCGCCGAGTGATACAGCGGCAGCAACCGGGGGTCCCGGTCTTCCTTGCGGTCCATCATGTCATACAGCTCCGCAAGGTTCTTTATCCAGTTCATTTTTTTCAGCTCCTTTTCTTTCCGAGGTCAATGACCTGGACAAATTCGCATTTTTCCGGGGTCGGGAATTCAATGATGCCGTTTTCCATCTTCAGGTGAGTGAACCGGCGTTCCACGGTATTATCTGCGGCCGCCTTGATGCCGTCCCCTGCCTGCTCGGGATAATTCATGCCATGGTACACAAGCCCGATATCACAGCTGGTATGGTCATAGTATCCTTCCCCAGCAAAGAAATCGTCATAGGGGCGGATAATGGCCGGACAATCACTGGTTCCGAAATACGGGATACGGTGGGCACCTTTCGTGATGGCTCGCTCCATGATATCCTCGTATTTCTTCCGGCTCCAGGGTTCCCCGCCGTTTTTAACCCGTTCGGCGATGCGTTTCTGTGCGTAGTCACTCATATTTTCCACGATGTGAAACTCAATGATATATTCCACATCGCAGAGCATTGTCTGGGCGACGGGCTGGTGGCCATCCAGGTGGCCAGCGCCACCGAAATCCGTTTCCAACACACCGCCGGTCTGGAACCTTGCCTTGTTCATAATGCGGCAGCGGTCAACCACGATGCAGATTTCCGGTTTCCAGAAAATTGCCTGAATCATGTTCTTGAGCTGCTCATAGTACGGATACCATGAGCTGCGGCGCTCACCGGGCAGTTTGGTTTCCGGGGTAGTAAACAGCGCCGTAACACCCGTGGCGCGAATACAGAATTTGGTGTAGTCTTTATCGTTTTCCATATAATTCCTCTTTTGTTCTTTGATTAGCGGCGTGATACCAAAATGCCCGTCCTGCCAAACCACAAGACGGGCACGGCCAATACGCCGGTAAATTGTATTTTTTCAACTCACTCGCCTATTAAAAGGCGAGGCAACAGGAAATCAGCCCTCGGTCAAGTCGGTGCAGCGAACGCCAGGGATATCATCCACCCAGATGTTGTAGTCCTGATACCGCTGCGGCTTGTCAACACCCTCCTTATGCTCTGCATGGAAGGCGTCATAGACCTTGGATTCCATAAGCCGCTTATTCTCCGGCTCGAACCAAAAGACATTGCGGACCATCATGGACCCGGCGGGGCGAGCCAAGCAGCCGTCATGCTCGAACATGTTGACCAGGCAGTCTTTCAGCAGCTCGATGTCCTTTTCGGTCACGCCGTGCTCTTCGGCAAAGTCGCCGCAAATGCGGCCACGAATGACCATAAGGCCGAAGTCGATGATGTGCAGCATGCCCATGGTATCGGAGCTGCGGGTCAGGTTGTATTCACCCTCACCGTCGCCGTTGGCGTTCTTCTTTTCCACCGCCTTCGGGGCTTCCAGACCAACGCACTTCGTAATCTGGATATCTCGGAAATCCACCGGGTCCACAGTCTGGGCCATCTGGATGCTCAAAGCCTTTTTCTCTCCGTTGTTGGAGGACGGCACCAGGAACCCGAACATCCGGCAATCCCAGAAAGCCTTGTTCAGGGCTTCGGTCTGCTTCTTCTGCGCCGCCACCAGGCTCTGCTTCTTTTCCTTGTTGAAGTCGGGGTATGCGGCCTGGGTCCGGTCATTCAGGCAGTTGTGCCCATCGGCCCCGCTGCCGGTCAGAAAAATCTTTTCCTTGGCGAACTCGGCCTCAACACGCAGCTTGTGGCCGATACAGACCGGGGACATCTCGGCATGGCCCCTGCCGTCATTGCGGGGAATGTTGTCGTTCAGCGGGTCACCGTTGGGATTGCAGTTGCGGCATTCGATAACAGAAATGAAACTGTAGTCTTTCATTGTTTTACATTACCTCTTTCAGTAGATTTGTATTTGACATCGGTTTTGTGTGTCGGTTTTGCTTGACGTATTTATTATACCACTTTTATCAAGAAATTGCAATGCTTAGTATTGAACTTACTTTTTTACACCCAGCGTTGTGTCTATCCAATAAAACAAAAAACGGCCCTGGCCTCGCAATATAGCGGAGTCAGGGCCGTGAAAATTCAACTGGAATGGTGATGCCGGTTCTTTTCGATTTCTTCTGCCGTGATTCCGATTGCCTGCATTTGCTCATCGGAAGCACCGCCGGAAATCATGGATTGGATATATTTCATGCGGGCTGTGTAATAATCGGCAAACATGTCGCTAACGAAGTCGAGGGCCGTATCTTGAACATCCTTTTCCTGTTCAAACGTATCGTTCCACTTTACGCCACGGCACGGGATGGCCAGCCAGCTAGTATACTTTTTCTCTCCGTTTGGCTTTTTCTGTACCAAACGGATAACATTGTTTTCCGCATCGACCTGCACCTCATTGTCGGCGGATGGTTCGGCTTGTGATTCAACCCAAACAAGATATAACACGGATTTGATGCCAACATCCATGTTGGGATACAGAATCACTTTCGTCATAGGTGCCACCTTGATTTTATTATCCTTATCGATTTCAAATGATGTTTTGGTGGCCACACAGAAATAGCGTGCCCTTGCCATAGGATTCACCTATTACTGTAAGCTCGGCCGCATCAATTTGCGGCGGCTGCCATGGTAGTTGTACCAGTGGCGGCAGAAGTGGGCTGTTTTACGGTACGCTGGGGCTGGGGCTGCTGGGAATTTCCCCGGGCATGTTCCATCTGGATGGTCCGCTCCTTCGCGGCGGGTTCTTCAGACTTCACGAGGCCGATATGCAGGGCCGAGTCGATAATGGCGCCGCCTTCCACCGAGAACAGCTGGGCGGTAATCGTCGAACCCTTCAGGATGCTGCCCTTGCACAGCTTCAGGTCATGTGCCGTCACGTTGCCGGTAACGGAGCCGCTGAGCACGGCATCTCCCTCAGCGGTCAGATTCCCGTTGACTTCGCTGCCGGGGTCCAGGCGGATGCTCTTGGCCTTGACATCGCCATCCACCCTGCCGCCGCCGACAATGATGCTGCCGTCGCTGAACACATTGCCATGCACCACGCCGCAGATGCGCATATCGCCCTTGACGCTGACATCGCCTTTGATTTCGGTGCTTTCGGACAGCACCGCCATATTGCTGGTAACCATATCCATATCCTCCATTTCAGGTTCTGTGATGTTGATGGCATCTTCGTCGTCCAGCGCGAGAGGTTCGCCATGGGGGCCTTTCACATAAGGCATAGATGCCAACGGCTGCTGGCCGCTTTCCTTCTGCCCGTTGGTGTCATCGGTCAGGTTGACCAGGTTGAAACCAGGCAGAATCTCATGTTCCGGGTCGGTGCGCTGACTGGCCCGCTGGGTCATCCGAATAGCCGCGTCCAGTTCATGACCATCATCCAACGGGTCATCATCGGCGCCGATATTGCCAAGAATCGAAGTCATGGCCGACTTGGCGATTGCCTGACTATGATTAGGGTCTTCGGCATCTTTGTGGCTCGGCATGGATGCGTTCTTACTGCGGAAAAAAGACATTGCTTATTACACCCTCCTGTTAGTTTGTCGTTTGTTTGTCGTGGACCGGAGCTACTCTGACGTAAGGTCCATACAGAAGTACACGGACATTTCCGTTGGTCTGTTCGTGATAGGTCAAGAAGGAAACATTCTTTCCCGGGTAGTCGTCCAGAAAGCGGTTCAACTGAATCCGGTTTTTGTCCAGGGCATCCCGCCTCAGCGCTGTCAGATTCGTTCCTTCTTTGTGGTACTGCAGGATTTCAAAGTATTCATGTACCCGCTCCATCTGATATGCCTGTACGATTTTCCCTTTTACCATCTCGAAAAGGTCAATATGATATTTGGCATACAAATAGGCTGGGGTTACTCCCCGCACCGGAGCATTGATATCATTGCATTGCTTTACCTTTCGGTTATGGTTTTCCGTCATTTTGCGCAGGAAACAGAGTTTCATCTGTTCGTAGCCGATGCATACCATAAGAATTGTGGCCATCGCCGTTTTTTCGTCTACGTTTACTCCGTATTTGGCCCGGTATTTTCGCGCAAATGTAATCGCAGCATTGTTGAATACTGCAAAATGGATATACCCCTCATCAAGGTAAGAAAGGATAAATTCAAGACTGGCCGTACTCAAATGGCCTTTCTGCTTGATATTTGCCCAGTCCGCCTGCCGAACCAATGTGTCCAGGCCAAGAGTTCCATCACGGGAATGATAGGTATATTCATCTGAAAGACCAACATCCAAGGTTTCAGCAAATTGGCACAACTGATTGAAGTCCTGCTGCTGCCGGAATTCTGACAAATCAATCAAGCCAGCTTGCTTCAACTCCACATGCATCACCTTCTTGTCACGTTTATTCTTTTATATTATACCACATTTATAAAGTTTTTGCATCACATACCCTTGGATTTATTATAAAAGAGCGGGCTTCAGCATTTAGCCAAAGCCCGCTTTGAGGTATACTGCGAAAAAAAATATCAGAAAAAGGAGAATCCTCAGTTGACGGTTTCGTCATGAAGATTCTCCTTTTTGGCTTTTTACAAAAATCAGCCGGGAAAGCCCACTGCGTGAGCTGTGGGAGTATGTCAAGATTATCCTTTTTCCTTCATCGCCCTGCAGTCCCGGCGGCATTCTTGAGGTCTTCCATAATGCAGCTCCTGACATATTCAGCAACCGTACCCATGCAAAGGTCCTCGGCACGCTTTTCCATTTCGGCTCGTTCGGCTTGTGTTATGTGAATCAGGACTTTATGGGTTCGTTTTTCTCCATCTAAGTCCAAAGCATGCCGTTTCCAGAACGGTTTGATTCCCAACCGCTTAACGGCCGCATTCAGTTGTTCAGTTGAAATGCCCAGTTTCTGCTCTATCCGAATTTTACTTGCCTGCCTGTTCCCGATTCTCTTACTCAATTCCAAAACGCGAGCTTCAACTGTTTTATGGTTGTTGTTCGCTCCTTTGACCATGAATGAAGAAACCGGGACATTGATTGCTGCTGCAAGCATAGCGACATATTCTGCCTTGCTGTTTCTCTCTTCATTCAAGATATGAGTAAGGAGTTTTCCGTAGCCACCTTTCTCCCCTCTTAAATCAAATTGCTGAGAAACGATTTGGTAAACGGCCGTTGTGTTGATTCTATACCCCTTCTGATTCCAAACGGCGTATCCATTCATAAGCAATGTATTGGAAATTTCAGATGTGGGTGTAATGTCATTTTCCGAATACGGTGCCTGCAGACATACCAACAGGTATTTATCCAGTTTATTTTCAATGCTGTTCTTCGGTAGAAATTGAGCATCTATCTTCGGGCACACCATTTCGTCGGCGCAAAACAGCTTCATGGATGCTTGGCGCCACGAAACCTTTGAGTCACTAAGCAGGCAATGATGTTTCGGACAGGTTGACATCATAGGAATTTGATGAGAACGGTGCCAATACATTTCACCATAGGTATCCTCATCTTCTGCACAACATTCCGGACAATACCGTAACACAAGGGCTTGCTTGTATCTTTCCGGCCGAATAAAGGAAACATTTAGTTTTGTCTTTCCGGTCCATGCCGTTTGGGTTACCTCCCGGCGGCTTTCAGGAGTATAGTAACGAAGCAAAAAAGGAACCAGTGTATTTTCGGAAATGTATCTTGTGCGGGTATCATCCGGCAGATGCCGCACTTTTATGTAGCTATCAATCGTTTGGTCGAGTCCTGCAATGCTCACGGTCTTTTTGCTTAGATTTCCAAACAGTTCTTCAAATGTCGTCCAAAGCCTTATATTTCCCGCTCTGCGGTGATACCGACACACAACACTATACCATAATTCATCAGGGTATGGGGTCGGCAGCATTGGCACTCTTTTCATTCAATCCCCTCTCTCTGCAAGGCCGTGCTGAATCAGTGCTTTGGCAACAGACCAACCTTTTTCCTGGCATTCAGCAAAGATTTGAAGGATGTCATCGTCATCCCAGCTCAATTTCGGCCGGCCTTTTCCTTTGGAATCCAGCGGGGTTTCGTTTTTTTCTTTTGCGGCTTTAACAGTAAGAACTTCCGGAGCCGCAGTTTCCAATGTAGATTTTCCCGGGATAATATTGTATTGTTTGGCGATTTTTTTGAGGAGTTCCCGGGTGACCGTTTCTTTTTCGAAGTAGATTGCATTTTGGGTTGATAGTAAAATCTCCTTTTGCATCTTTGCAATTACTCCACCCGTAATTTTGTATACGAGGTCAATGGTTCCGGCATCCAATGGAACCGGGTTTAGAACCGGGATGTTGTTCCACATTATCTCAAGCAGTTTTTCAAACGCCGTGGATTTTTCAAGCGCCGGGATGCGCGGCCCTCTTGTGCGACGCAACAAGTGCGGCTCCGAGTCGAACACCTTGGAAACAATGGGAGTTCCGATAAAAGCCAGACAGACCCCCGTTTTATTGGCAAGTTCAACGAGGAAATTTACCATCCGGCCGCCTGTTGTCTGAATGTAATTGCTTCTGGTGGAAAGGATATTCTGTATCTCATCAATGACAATACACCCGATGCTGTATCGAATACAGGTCTGGGCGATTCTCGTGATGAGCATATCCACATTTGAGGATTTCTTTCGCTCTTCCAGGCACAAATCCGTTCCCAACAGTTCATCAACGGCGGCCAGGATTTGCAGACACGCGCCACGAGGCGAGTTATTGGCTGGACTTTCAATCTTGATGTATACGATTTGTTCGTGTTCAAAAGGCTGGCCATCATACTCTGTGTGATGAATCACCTGGGGAAACAGTTTGAGGATGCGCGTAATGGTTTGCGTTTTGCCCATTCCGGATTCGCCCAAAACAGAGAAGCATTCCGCTTGCGTAATAGAGTCGCTCAACCGGTTCGGCGTCTTATAAAAGATGCATTGACCGCACTCATTTGTGCGTTTGATAATACCCTTTGGGGTTTTCCCTTGATATGCAGAACGGATACCGGAATAGATGAGGTTATAGATGATGGCCGTATAGTCCAGCGGCATATACATCATTGTTAATTTTTCTGCCAGCAGATACCGGTCGTTGGGTGGCATGGTTTTGTAGTTATCTGGCAGTGTCGGGATATATGATACCTTCTCATACAATTCAGATAACGTGAGCCGGCCCGGGAGGGCATCAAGAAGCGGGTTGCCAGTCAGCGCATTGGTATATACCGCATTCACATCATTTGTATACTCCATCTTACACCTTCTCCTTCTTCCGCTTTAATTTCATAGTTTGCGTTGAGATATCCTTTTTCCCAGACGACTCTTCTTGCTTTCGCTGGCGAGCCGACTTGGTTATCTGCAGGATATGCTCATTGCAAGAAAGGCTTCCTTCTATCTGTCGGTTTCTGGCGCCTCTGATAACCTCCTTTTCTCCATCCAAAAGTGCCTTCATTTCCATCATGGTCAAGCCATCATATTTTCGGCTGGCCATTGTCAGAGAGAATGGAATATACTCGCCATTCTCTATTATGTAAATTGTTCCGGTGTCGGATTCATCATAGGCAATCGTCACGTTTCCCTTATTGGCGCCTTTGATGAACATAGCCTCATATTTTTCATTGGTATAAAAGAGACTGTTGAATTTAAGGCCATATCGAGTTATCTGGGCCACACCTCTTGGAAGAAGCATGAGTCGCAACCCTTCTGGGTCCAAGTTTACCAGTCTGGCTGCACCAGCCTTTTTGTACCAATTCCAGACATTGCAGGCAAACGGCTGAACATTATCCTGTTTCATTTCCGGCGTCCGCACAAAATCGTTCAGCACATTGCTTGAATTGTAATACAGAACACACTGAATCAAAATCTTCGTGAACTCATGCAAATCCAAGCATGCTTGTTTTCTGTAATCTGGCGCACCATTTGCCGTGCTGGGGTCTTCAATGACTCCCATCCCATGCAGCAAGGGCTTATATCGGTTCTGAAGGCAATCAAAAGCCTTTTCGACATATCCTTTCAGGTCCGGTCGGTATGGAGGCAGGCCGATAATCTCAACGCGATACATTTCACAGAGAGATTTTGTGACCTCACCAGTAAATTCATTGCCTCGGTCTGTACAAATGCATCCCGGCATCCCCTGTGATGGCCATTGGCTTTCTTCAATGTCGATTCCATATTTCTGGCAGAACTGAACCTTGTCCATTGCCGCATTGGCCAGACATGCCATGACGGAATTGCTGTTTCCTTCTAGCCCAACATATATTCCCGCAATCAATCGGGAAGCAACGTCTATGGCCATGTAGATGTATGGTCTGCCGATTAGCTGCCGGTCATAATGAGATACCAAATAAACATCAGCCAAGGTTGCATCCATTTCATACAAGCCGATATAGTCAACACCACTGTTTCCGGCCCCCATGAGAGGTCTTCTGTTTTTCTGATGCTCACCTATCCCTTCTCGCAGAATGCTTTCTTTTTTGGAGTCACGGTGCTTCCGAAAATAATACCGGAATTGGTTATATGTAGGATACTCTTTGCCCAAAATCCCGCTTTCGTCTTTATAATAGTTCAAAAGCATCATTTCATAAGCCATTCGCAAAGACATTCGATATGGACTATAAAAGAATTGATTCAGGGCTTTTTGGATATTTGTCTGGTCTGGCGTTTTCTTGTTGGTTTTTCTTTTTCTTTGGGTTGGAAAAAGACCGTAGATGCCCTTTGCCAGATACGAATAATAATATCTGTATACAGTCCGTGAGGATATTTCATGTTCTTTCGCAATCTGGTTTGAGATGTTTGCTCTTTTCACCGGGTCCACAATGCACTGTTCGGATTCGGTGAGGGGTCTGATAATCTCTACCCTTTTATTTGCCTCTTCTCGAATCCACTGTGGAGGTGTGTGTGGGGGAATGACCTCATCGGCCGGCACTTCATGCATCTGAGCAAAGACCTCTTTGCTGATGCATACCGGTGCTGTTTTCCCACTAACATTGATGAGCCAAATACCATTTTCTTTCGCCAAAAGCCTGTAAGTGGCATTTTCATCTCCATAAAACTTTACCATGCCGTTTCTCCTTTCTGGATGATAACGGCTTGCCAATCAACGGCGCCGGCAGCTTTCCAATACCTACGCGACAGCTCCAATCGTTCGCTGCAAGACCTTTTGTTTTCCAGTTTTTCCTCATCAACAATCTCAACGATTTTGGTGCCGCTCTGTCTGACTACCATAAAGTCAGAGACCCATTCTGTTTCAAGGAGTTTCCTTCGAAGCCCTTTTCCATCGACAAGAATCGCAAAATCGGTCAGTGGTATATTAACTTCATATTTGATGACGCTATCATCCTTTTCCATAGCAAGTGCATATTTCTTGGCCATGGCATTGGCGACAACAATGACCTGATGATTCTTCTGACTGAAAAAGGATATGGTTCGAGTTTTATCATCTTTTTTTCTCATGATTTTTCCTTCCATCTTAAAGAGTTTTGATTCAGATTCTGTTATGCTGCCCCCTTTGCAGTTTTGGTGAATTTTGTAGCTAGTTTGATGAGTTCTGTAGTTACTTTGGTTTTACAAAAAAATAATCTGGCCTCCTTTCAGTTTTACAAAAAAATCCCCGATTTCCCGGAAAATGGCCCTATTTTTTTGTAAAAATAGGCCGTTTTCCCCCAGTTTTACAAAAAAATACCCCGGTTTTACAAAAAAATGCCCTTACTTTTTTGTAAAACAGCCCTTTTTAGGCCATTTTTTTGCAAAAAAGTCGATTTTTTTGTAATTTATATGTTTAGGGGCAACATAATTTGTCACGAAGTGCGTGTTAATTTGTCAAAGAAGGG